>ERZ773265.62-NODE-62-length-70710-cov-14.582705_pt1 | contig 70710 bp, 50 predicted proteins | sample MGYA00580512_ERZ773265 | MGnify/ENA primary metagenome ERZ773265 (study PRJEB29015, sample SAMEA2738169) | human oral metagenome | biome: human oral; feature: human-associated habitat; material: saliva | place: China | collected 2183 ... | reverse complement strand
ACCAGGACACGCCGAACCCCGCATACCACCCCCACACCCTCAATTATGAAGAGCCGCCAATAGTTGCGGGTAGGCTAGGGCGCTAATTAGTGCCAAACAATCTTGAAAGCTGCGTTTTTCCAGGATTTTTTCTGGGGCTTGGTTACCAAACTCGGTTTTAGCGATGGCTTCTAAGCGTTTAGCTTCACGGCGAATCTGGCCGGCTTCACTGCTTTGATAGGCGCTGCTGCCTTGGGGGGCTCCTTGGAAAAGGATTTTATTGGCCAGGCGGGCTAGGTCTGCGTCGCTCACACGCAGGTCCTGGGCTAGTGTGGCCACGCACTGGGCCGCGTCCCTAATCCCCATCAGGGCGCTGCCTTGCCATAGCGCTCTAGCTAGGGCCGGTTCTAACGGTAATTTGGCTAGCTTACGGCCCACTTTGGTTGCGGCGCCGTCGTCATTAATAGCCCCTAAAGCACGCAGCTGCTGACCAGCCTGGCTCCATGCGCCGCTGGGTGGCGGGTCTAGCAGATACAGATCTGTGGGGTTTTTCGCGCCCCACACGGCGGCCTGCAAACGCATATTGGTTAGTTGTGAAGTGGCGATTTGGGGCTGGGAGTGAGCTGGGCGCCGCGCGTAATCGACTTTATCCATGAGTCTAATGGCCCTGCCTGGTCCTAGGCGGGCGGCGCGGCCAGCCCTTTGAGCTAGGCGAGCACGCGAGGCCGGCAGAGTAACTAGTTGGCCGATACCGCGACGTACATCTAGACGAGGTTCGCGTGCTAGTGCCGCATCCACCACGGTGCGTACCCTGGGCACAGTCAAAGAAGACTCGGCGATGGCGGTGGCTAGGATGATTCTTTGCTTAGCACTGGGGCTAAAAATTCGGTCTTGTTCTGGCCCGCTTAGCTGTCCGTGCAGGCTTAAAATCTCGACGTCGTCGCCCACTTGGGGGCTTAAAAACTGGCGGACTCGCTCTATCTCCCCCACCCCTGGCAAAAACACCAGTATGTCGTCATTTGTTTGGCTCGCTTCAGCGGCTACTACCTGGCTGCAATGCGCTAAGAACTTAGGGTTAACCCCCATGCGGCCCTGGCTATTAGGTGTTAAAGCAGCTTGCGACGTTGGTTTATAGACAATGTCTAGAGGGTGTATAGGGGTGGGAATTTCGGTAGTTATACAGGTACTGTCGGTAGCTTTGTTAAGTAGCTCAGCTACCGGATTGGCATCTAATGTGGCCGAGGTGATGGCTAAAAATAGGTCTTCACGTAGGCTGGCGCGTACATCCAGACAGAAAGCTAGAGCCAGATCAGTGTCTAGATCGCGCTCATGGAATTCATCTAGCACTACCGCCCCCACCCCTGGTAGCTCAGGATCATTTTGTAGGCGCCGCAGCAGTACCCCGGGAGTTAGCATTTCGATGCGGGTAGCCTCACTTACGCGCCTATCGCCGCGCACGCTATAACCCACTTCTTGGCCTACTTCTTGGCCTAGCAGTGAGGCAATACGCCGGGCTGCAGCGCGTACGGCCACGCGCCGTGGCTGAGTGACTAGCACCCGACGGTTTTCTAGCCCGCCTAGAGCCACTGCAATAGCTGGCGATAGCAAGGTGGTTTTGCCACTACCGGCAGGAGCTGTAATGAGTGCACAGTTACCCGGTGTGGCCAAGGCGGTTAGGGCCTCTAAACTCTCGGCTACCGGCAGGGGCGGTGGCGTGGCAATAAGCTGTTCCAACACGCCCCTAGTATCTCAAAACAGTAGCAGTGCTAACCTACAGCGTCTCTTTGCACACAAAACTAGGGACTTTTGACCCATGGGGAGGTATGGTGGATTACTAGGTTTTAAAAACCTAACAGTTGGCATCTTCCAGGTTTAGCTGGAGGCACGCTTAGTTTTAAGGAGCTTGTATGAACGTCGCTCAGCAGTTAGTACAGCAGCTAATTGATGCTGGCGTAAGCCACATTTATGGGATTGTTGGAGACTCTCTAAACCCTATTGTTGACGCCGTACGTAAGTCTGGCGGTAGCGCTAAGGGCGGCATTGACTGGATCCACGTACGTCACGAAGAAGGCGCAGCCTTTGCGGCCGCTGCCGAAGCCCAGCTGACCGGCAAGCTGGCAGTGTGCGCTGGTTCTTGTGGGCCGGGCAACCTGCACCTAATTAATGGCCTTTATGACGCCCAGCGTTCAGGTGCCCCGGTGCTGGCTATCGCCTCGCATATTCCCACCGTGCAGATTGGTCAGACCTATTTCCAAGAAACCCACCCTGACCGCCTATTTAACGAGTGCTCTGTTTACAATGAGATGGTTTCTACTGCTGCGCAGTGCCCGCGCGTAGTTAACGCCGCGATCCGTCACGCAGTTGAGTTAAAGGGCGTCAGTGTTATCACCCTGCCTGGAGACATTTCAGATCAAAAAGCTACCGGTCATGCCCCTAAGTATGTGCCCGCACGCTCCAGCGTGATTGCTCCTAACAGTGAGGATGTGCGCGAGCTAGCTGAGCTGCTCAACCGCTCTAAGAAGGTAGCTATCTTTGCAGGTGCCGGCGTTGAAGATGCTCACGATGAGGTAATCGCTCTGGCAGACAAGCTTAAGGCTCCCGTTGGTCACACCCTACGCGGTAAAGACTTCATCCAGTATGACAACCCCTTCGATGTGGGTATGACTGGTCTGCTTGGTTACGGCGCTGCAGCTGAAGGTATGGTCGACGCCGATGTGCTGCTAATGCTGGGCACTGACTTCCCCTACAACCAGTTCCTACCCGGTAAGTGCACGGTGCAGGTTGACAGCCACGCCGAAAAGCTAGGGCGCCGCACGGATGTTTCCCTGGCTATCCACTCTGATATCAAGGAACTGATTAAGCAGCTGCTACCTAAGCTAAATGGGGACCGCTCTGATTCTTTCCTGAAGGGCAAGCTTAAGAAGCACGCCAAGCTTATGAATGCCCCGGTGGGTTCATACACTCGTAACGCTGAGAAGCTAAAGCCGATTCACCCCGAGTATGCTGCTCACGTACTTAATGAAGTGGCCGCTAAGGATGCTGTTTTCACTGCCGACACCGGTATGTGCAATGTGTGGACTGCCCGCTACATTGATCCCCTGGGCACGCGCCGCCTAATTGGTTCTTTCCTGCATGGCTCTATGGCTAACGCTTTGCCCCATGCTATTGGTGCCCAGGTAGCCTACCCCGGTCGCCAGGTAATTTCAGTTTCTGGCGACGGCGGCCTATCCATGCTGCTAGGTGAACTAGTAACTGCCCGTATGTACGATCTACCCATCAATGTGGTGGTGTTTAACAACTCCACCCTGGGCATGGTCAAACTAGAGATGCTAGTAAATGGTCTACCTGATTTTGGTACTAACGTACACGACGTTAACTACGCCAAGATCGCTGAAGCTGCTGGCTTCCATGCTCAGCGCGTAGATGATCCTAAGGATCTACGCGACGCTTTCAGCCAGGCCTTTGCTCACAATGGCCCCTCCTTGGTAGAAGTAATCACCGACCCCAACGCGCTATCGCTACCCCCTGAGATCAAGGGCGAGCAGATGATTGGGTTTGCTACCGCTATGAGCAAGGTGGTTTTGAACGGTGGCGCCGGTGAGGCCATAGCAATGGCTACCTCAAACATGCGTAACATCCCCCGACTGGACCAGTTCTAAGACCACCTTTCCGTCCTTACTGAAAATCGACTGAAACCGTTTTCAGTGAAGACAACAATTTAGTTTCTGCAAAATTTTGCGGGCGTCAGCTGTAAATGTTGGCGCCCGTTTTGCTGCAACGGTTGCAGACGGAACGGTAAATAAATTATGAGTTAAAATGACATAAGGTTAGCCCTCGCTAGGGTAGTTTTATCTGACCCGGCCAAGCTTCCCTCAAATGTTTCCCAAAAATTCCTAATTTTTACCTCCCACACCACTCCTCTGCCAAGTTGCCGGGCTGCAGCAGGGCAAAACTCGCAAAATTGACGATTAAGCTTCGCTCAGAAGCATCCTAAGCGCGGTTTGGTACCTCTCCCCTGGGCTGATGCCCGCTAAGTACCATAAGTGCCAACCGAATCTGTGCCACCTCGCTTCAAAAAACTAGCCATAGTGCGCGACACCTTGACCCTGTGAAGCCTCGTCTATAAGCCAGCTTCAACTTGGTCCTCTACCAGATAGGGTTCGCTTCCTAAGATGGAGGGCTCATGTGGCCCAACACTGGGCAAGCTATGCGAAGCACACATAGCCCACTCCCCTATAGATCTCCAACAAAGTCGTTTGTGGATATAACACGCTCATGCAGTGTGGATAGGACGCGGCTGGAAACGGTGAAATGCTTAGCAAAACATGGCTGCATAAGTATGCGCCCCACTTCTTCACTTCAATGTTGAATAAATATTCAGGAAACTTTCCGACAAATTTAGTGCATATTTATGCATTCGTTAGGGTTCCGCCGTGCGGTGCATAATTATTCTTAATGTTTTGTTAGACAACTGTCGTTCTATGCTTCTTTACTTATTCGACAACAGTTGCTTAGTTATCTACCATCTATTTTCTCTACAACAGTCGTCGATTAGTGTCTATTTATCTATGATACGGGTGTCTAATAGGCGTAATTGCAGTATTTTAGGTACATGGTAGACAAGCAAGACCAACGTTGGCTACGCGCTGAGGCTGCGATCCTTCAGGCTTATAGTCATGCCCTAGAAGATCCCAAGCACGCTAATCAAATCTCTGTCACTTCCCTAGCTCGTGAAGCTGGTATCAACAAGGCCACCTTCTATCTTCACTATCGAGATCTGGCCCAGCTGCGTGGTGCATATCTTTCTACTCAAGTAGCCAAGCTGGTTGAAGCTATGGACTACCTAGATAAGTTCTTTATGCAGCCGCGTGAGTTTGCGGTGCGCTTTAGCGATGATGCTTTCGCTCGCCTGGCTCCCCTACTGGAGGATCCTATTTTCGCAAGAGAGTTAACAAGTCAACTTGTAGGAAAGCTACAAGAGATTGCTGTTGGGCAAATCGGGGAACTAGATCAATCTCAGACGAAACTGCTGTGGTTCATCTGTGGTGGACTGGTTACCTTAATTTCGGTTCCTGGGCACAGGCCAGTAGAAGTGGAAGCTGTGCTAGGGGATTTTCTGGCGGCCCTAAATCAATACCGTCAAAGTTTTTCTACGCGCCAAGTTACTGCTTGGTGAGGCTAGCTATCCGCTAGCCTCACCAAGCAGCTGCAAGCTACTTAGCGGATAGCTTCCATTACCCGAACCCCATCAAGTACAGGTAGGTAGGGTAATGGGTTGATGCCACTTTCAAGCACATAGTTAGTTAGCTGCTCACGCACTACTGCTACTAGCTTCTGGGGATCCCAAGGCTTAGCAATGTAGTAGTCTAAGCTAGCTTCATTAACTGCTTTGATAGTGTCATCCTGATCGGCTTGACCAGTTACTAACACGGTGCGGGTGGAGCTAAAACGCTCATCATGAGTCAGCTCCACTAGGAAGTCCACCCCGGATTCGCCCGGTAGGCGGTGGTCGGAGAGAACTAGAGCTAGTTCATCGCCGTCAGAGAGGATGTCATCTATAGCTGCCCAGGCATCGGGTACATCTTGGGCTACCTCATAGCGAATCTTGCCCCAGAAAGGCTCAAGGTCGCGCTCTAAAGCAGTACGTACATCAGCCTCATCTTCGAGCAATAAAATAGTCACAGTCATAATTCCTCCTGTGGTGATGGGGTTGGCAAGGGGGCTATGAATAGGTTGTCCGCCCCTGCTAGTGGCAACAGTACATGCATACGAGTGCACCCGGGGTGGGAATCGATTGAGAAATGTCCGCCGTGATCAGCGATGATGGAGCGCACGATAGACATCCCCATGCCTAAGCCAAAGCGTACGCGCCCAGCTTTAGTGGTGAAGTGTGGCTCCATGATTTTTTCTAGCATATGGGGTTCAATACCTGGGCCATTATCTTCAATGGTCACATGAACCCCTTGGGAATCATTGCTGATGGTAATGGTGATATGAGCTTTGTTTTCTCCGCGAGCAGGCAGCTGCCCAGCGGTTAGATCTTCAGCTTCGTCATCTATAGCTTCAGCCGCATTAACAATTAGATTGGTCCATACCTGCGATAGCTTGGCTGGGAAACCTAGTACCTCGGGCACATCCTCATAGCTGCGCTCAACTTCAACGTTACGTAAGCGGTGGGCGGTAAGGCGTAAGACGTCGTTGACGTTAGCGCGTAAGTCTACAGGCCTACCTTCTTGAGCGTCAGGGCGGGCATAGCCTTTAAGTGACTGGGTCAGTTCAGTTACACGCTCGCCAGCTGCCAGCACTGAGCGCAGGCTTTGTCCCAGCCTAGCCCCATTTTGAAAAGCCTCAACTGCTCCGGCTTTACGCATAAGCTCACGCACCTGGGCTTGATCCCTAACCCCAGCGCTTACTAGGGTACGCGTCAGGTTTCTATCCCCCACTAAAGGCAACAGCTCACGAGTCAGCTGACGCTCAACAGCAGTAGACAGTGTCTGGCTGTGCATGCCTTGATGCATGCCGCTGCGGGCTACCTCAGGATTGGCGCAGCTAAGTACCTTATCTACGTCCTGAGCTAGATGACCGGCAGCGCGTAGCAAGGCTGTAACTGGATTGTTGAGCTCATGGGCGATACCTGCACTCAACTCCCCTAGCATTGCAAACCTGGCCTGCTCCACTAGCTCAGCGCGGGTTTGGCGCAGATCCTCATTAGTGCGGGCCAAAGCCTGTTTTTGAGCTTCGAGATCCTCGGCTAACGTAGCGTTTTCTACATGTAGTTCTTCTGCCCGCATTAGGCGGCGCGTTAGTGAACCAATAGCTAGCGCAGTTAAAGCTGAACCAATAGAAGGATCATTAGAGATAACTATCTGTAGCTGCTCGGTAGTTAGCCGTACCAAAGTAGTGTTTACGGTAGTAATCGCACTAAAAAACGCGTTCTCCCCACGTGCTAGCGATACCAGACCAATAATTGGCCCTGATGAAGCCAAGTGAGCTAGTACTTCACCGTGACGCGCATCGCGGTAAAGCGAAACTTTACCTTCAAGCACTAGGTTCACAGCCGCAACCGGTTTACCTTCGGTAAGCAGATGCGTACCGGGAGGCACCTGGATGCGTGGACGCCGGCCCAGTACTCGCTCCACACCTTCGAGAAACTTCATCACGACTTCGCGTTCATCAGTGCTTAGTCCCTTTAATAATGGGCCTTGCACCGCAAAATCTGGAGGCCTGCCAATCAGTTCACGAATGCGTTTATGGCTGTAACCATTAAGGTAACGCAGCATCGTTGAGTACACCTGCCCAGCCAGCAGCGGCAGGGTCCAAGGCGCGCTAATAATAGCTGACAAGATGCCGTCCTTGGTGGCCTGGGTAAGGTCGCGGTGGATCTTAGCGTCACTTATCACTAGCCACTGAGTTTGGCTTAGGTGCTGGTGGGTGCGTGCCTTAGAAATTAAGGCATCGATATTTGCTACCTCGCTGGTGGCGATCGCGATAGCTACATGATCAAGCTCAGTTAAGCCTGCACAGTAGTCATCTATCTGCTCAATACTAAGAACTGGGTCTACATGTAATTTCGGGAAAGCCTTAGCCAGCTCTACTTTCAGTGGCTGGGCGATACCATGAGAGTTATCGCCAAACACCAAAATAGTTACAGTATCTGCAGCCATGATCTATTTGATCCCAATGACGCCCCAGGTTAGCGGAGCAGCAAAAGCCAGCAGCACGATGCCAATCAGACCAACGATTACACCCACAATAGCCATTTCGCGGGTGGGGGTGGTGCCCGTGGAGTAAGCGATGGCGTTAGGCGGCGTCGAGATAGGTAGACACATACCCAGCGAGCAACCCAGGGCAATCACGATGGCAATTTCAGCAGCTCCACTAGAAACCGACACAGCCAAGCCCATACCCATAGGAACTAGCAGGTTAGCTGAAGCCGAGTGGGAAATTACGTTAGAGGTAACCCAACCCACCAGGGCCAAAACCAAAATCAGCAGCAGGCCAGGGATGGAAGTCCAGTCGATTGAACCCAGCATCCACTTATCTAGACCCGTGGCACTAACCCCAGAGCCCAGTGCGATACCACCGGCCACCAGCCACAGCACTGGCCAGTCTAAAGCCCGCAAGTCATCGCCGCTCATAACCTTGGTCATCAGCAGTACTACTACCGGTAAGAAACCAACAATGTTTGAAGAAATGTGGTGCAGGGACTCAGTCATCCACAGCAAGATAGTCAGCCCAGCCACGCAGTAGAAAATGATGGCGTTACGTGACTTTTCAAAACGGGCGCTGGTATCAATATTGAACTTTGCGTCGTTAGGAATGTAGCGCCAGGCAATAAAGGCCCAAGACAATGCCAGCAGCACCAACATCAACGGTACTGCCGCCAGCATCCACTGTAAGAAGGTGACGTTAACGCCTGCGTTTTCCAGTGCGCCCAAGGCAATCGCGTTAGGGGGTGTGCCCACAGGGGTACCCATACCACCCACATTTGCGGCCACTGGAATCGACAATGCAATACCAGTGCGAGCCTTGCCCTCAGGCAAAGCCATGATTACCGGCATCATCACCGCAAACATGGTGGCGGTGGTGGCCGTGTTCGACATGAACATGCTCATGATGGCAGTAATTAACATGACGCCTAGCACAGTCAGGCGTGGCTTACCAATAAAAGGTTTTAGTAGCACCGCTGACAAGGCGCGGTCGAGCTTGTACTTGGCGGCGCCGTCGGCCACCATAAAGCCACCCAGGAACAAAATAATTACCGGGTTAGCCAGTGCCCCAAAAAACTTGGTGTAGGCCGGGGCCCCTTTAGCTACGTCAAGCAGGGCATGATCAGAAATGAATAGAACTTCCAGGAAGATCACTAGCACTGCGGTACCAGCTAGCGGCACAGCCTCACTAACCCACAGCAAAATGGCAGCTAGGAAGATACCAAACATCCTGGTACCTTCCACACTTAAACCTGGTAGCTGTACAAACAGGCAGATAGTAATGGCTGCCAGGGCGCCTAAGGCACCAAAAGATTTAAAGGGGCTGAACTTTTTTTTAGACACTCCAGCCGGGCGCGTGGACATGTTTTGAGCTGAGCGAGGGTTGATAGAAACCCCAGCTTTGGAGCGGTGAGACATAGCTAAAAGACCTCGATGTCTTACGGATTGGTTTAGGCAAGTATATGTTTGCGATCACAGAAGTTAAAGCTGAGCTAAGGCAGCTAAGCACTAACTAAGGCGTGTCGTGGCACTTAGCTGGGGTGGACAACTTATAATCGCGGCGCGCTAGTGGACATTAGTCCCCAAGAGGCGTCTATTTTGGGGTTTAATCCCCCAGGTGCACCCCAACTTATAAGGCTAGACTTCTAACCGTTGAGCTAGTTTCCATATGAAAGGTGCATCTATGTTCCTCCTTACCGCAATTGCGGGGGCAGCATTGTGTCTGTTCATTTTTTTAAGGATCTCTTTTGTCTCGGCTTCTCCCGCTGACATCAAGGTAGTTTCAGGCCCCTGGGGCCAGCGTGCGCTACGTGGTAAGACCGGTTGGAAAGTACCGCTAATTGAGCGCGTCGATACCCTAACTGCCTCCATGATTAGCATTGACGCTAAGACCACTGACAGCGTGCCCACCAATGATTTCATCAACGTACACGTAGATGCAGTGGTACAGGTGCGTATTGGTTATGAAACTCAGCAGCTACTCAACGCTGCTTCTAGCTCCTTCATTCACCGTAGCGCTGCAGAAATCGGCACGCAGGTGCGTGACACACTTGAAGGTCACCTGCGCGCCATTATCGGTCAGATGAAACTGACTGAGATTGTCACTGACCGCAACGCTCTAGCTGACCGTGTCCAGGAAAATGCCACCCGTGACCTGGAGGAAATGGGTCTAGTAATCGTGGCCTTCTCTATCCAGTCAGTGTCTGATGATCGCAATGTGATCTCTAACCTGGGTATCGACAATGTGGAGCAGATCCGCAAAAACGCTGCTATCGCTAAGGCAAATGCTGAGCGAGACATCATTAGCGCTAGTGCCCGCGCCAAGAACGAGGCTAACGAAACCCAGGTAGCCACCGACATGGAGATCGCCAAGCGTGACACTGATCTAGCTAAGCGCCGCGCAGCCCTAAAGGCTGAGGCCGACACTGAAAAGGCCAAGGCTGACGCCGCCTACACGATTCAGACTCAGATTCAGCGTCGCGACATTGAGCGCGAAACCGCTCAGGCAGACATTGTCAAGCAGGAGCAGGAAGCCCTGGTTAAGGAGCGCGAGGTAAAGGTAACCCGTAACGCCCTGGAAGCAACCGTTAACGCCCAGGCTGACGCTGACCGTTACGCCGCTGAGCAGGCCGCCAACGCCAAGCTTTATTCCCGTCAGCGTGAAGCTGAAGCTGAAGCTTTCGAGCAGGTAAAGCGTGCTGAGGCCACCAAGCAGGCCATGCTAGCTGAGGCTGAAGGTTTACGAGCAAAGGGTGAAGCTGAAGCTGCTGCTAAGGCTGCAATCCTTACCGCCGAAGCTGAAGGTCTAGAAAAGAAGGCTGAAGCCATGGCCAAGATGAACCAGGCAGCCGTGCTGGAAATGTACTTCAAGGCCCTGCCTGATGTGGCCGCAGCTATCGCCTCGCCGCTGGCTAACGTAGACTCCATCACCATGTACGGTGAGGGTAACAGTGCCAAGATGGTTGCTGACATTACCAACTCCCTGTCTCAGGTAAACGCTGGTCTGGGCGAAACCATGGGACTGGACTTGCGTCAGATGCTGGGCGCGCTGGTGGGTGCCAAGGTGGTAGCCCCCACCGTCGAGCAGGCAGTTGCCGACGGCGTAGACAAGGGCCTAAACAGCTAAGGTCCATTAACTAAAAGCTGTGGGGTCACCGTTTGGTGACCCCACAGCTTTTTATAGGTGCTGCTTATAGATGTTCCGGGTCGGTTATCCTTAACCTACCCGCCAGCTGGCAGCTCTTTAGGTAAATGAGTTTTGGATACCGATCTGGCTAAAGTCACCTAAGGTGACGGTAATCCCCCAGATGTCAGTGTGGACTTGCACGCCCTTATCTCCCAGTTTAAACAGTCTGCTTAAACCACCCTGGCTAGTGGTGCGTGAACCAATGGGGGCGCCATAACGCTTTTCAAGTTCCCAAGCTAAAGACCAGGCCATGCGGGCACGACTGGCTGGCTCTAGCTCTAAGCTAGCCCCCTTAGGTTCTGGGGCCACATTTAGATTCCAGGCATAGCGCTTTTCCAAATACCATCCTGGCCCTAGCCAAGCTTGGCGCCCACCTAGATCTCCCGGACAGGCACCCGCCTCAATGGCGCTTTGGCTGGGGGTTATGCCAGAAAGCCAACTATCAATGATTTTAAAAACTGACTGCAACGCTAGGCCCGGATTAACTGGCACACCCTGCAACGGTTTTTCTTCAAAGCCTTCACTCTCATCAAGCTGAGCTTTAGCCACCAAGTTGCGTACGTCGTCGAAACTAAGGGCTGGAAAGTTACTGCCATCAGGCTCTATTTCGTTTTCCTCGTCATCTTCCCACTCAGCAAACAGCTCTAAATCCTCTGCGCTTTCCTGGCCGGTCAAAGACTCTGGACCATTAGCTAAACCTTCACAACCTAGGAAAGGTAGCTGTTTAAGTGGCACTCCCCCACCCAATCCAGAGAGAACCGCAGTTATATCAACCTGCCATAATGCCTCTAGAGGAATTTCAACCTGTTCGGCGCCCACAGCTGAGCTGATAGTAAGGCCCTGCTCAGTGGCGCTAACCTGCACAGTCCCCAAACCAGACGCCTCCATATTCCAGCTAAAATTAACCGGTTTACGCCAAGTGGGTGGCATTAGCTTGATAGCTTCAGGCAAGCTGTTAAGCACTGGAGCGAAATACATATCAAACGTACTCCAGTTATAGCAAAGCATATAAGCTAGATCTAACCAACCCTTAGGTGCACCAAGCGGATAGATAGACCAGGCATAGCTAAAATTAGCTATATCTTCATCTGGCTCACGGTAATCAACCGCAAGCTTTTCTTCACCCTCTACTATTTGGGTGTCATAGCAGCGCAGCGTGAGCTTATAGCCCCATTTGCTATCCGCAGTGACGCCAAGTTCTACGCTGCGCACCCCTAGCACCCAGCGAATAGCGAAATCTGGGCCCATAACGATAGGAACAGTGGGTGAAAGTAGAGAGTTGATATCTAAAATCAGGCGGTGTAAATCTTCTAGGCTCACTTTTCGGCCCAGTAGGACAGCTACCCGGTTAGTTGCCTCAGCTTCTACATTCATGCCCTTGTCCCCTTCCTAGCTAATAGCCAGAACCTATTACAGCCCCAGCACCCCGGCCACATCAGGCCTAAAGTAGCCCGGGCCTTTAAGCACCTTACCGTCTTCACGGTAGATAGGTTTGCCATCTTCGCCCAGTTTAGACATGTTTGAGCGCTGCACTTCAGCCAGCACTTTAGCCAGGTCAATACCCATTTCTAGGGCCATACCGTAAATGACGTAGATCAGATCAGCCAAAGCATCAGCCGTCTCCACCGTGTCGCGCGAGCCGTCGTCGTCACTAACTGCCTGCTTAAAAGCAGCCTCAACCCCCGCGCGAGCACATTTGCCGTAGACCGCACCTACTAGTTCGCCAAATTCTTCGGCAATCAGGCTCATGCGCATATGCACGCGTTCGTTATCAACGCTGGGAGCATCAGTAGGCAAAACCGGCAGCCCATAAACATGGTGGAAGCGGCGAACCAAAGCCTCCGGGTCATCACCCTCACGCTCACCGACGCCGTCGTGAGCCACCAAAGGAGTATCCACTGCCTGGCGTTCGCGCACCGGACCATCCCAGGGAGCAACCGGCTCTAACGGATCACCAGCTAGCAGCGTCCCCACCCACTGGTCGCAGTACTCGCCCTTATTTTGTCCGTGTAAACGCACCAAGCCTTCCCGCTTGAAACCAAGCGACCAGGCCAAACGCCACGAAGGCCAGTTAGGTACGCCGTCGTGAATTTCAGCTGCCCAATACAAAGCAGGCATCTTAAAACTAGCAAAAGCTGTACGAATTACTGCCGCCACAGCCGCCCGCGCAACCCCGCTGCCGCGTACCTGGGGCGCAAACCAGTAACCAATTGCAGAGCTAGCAAACTCAAGCGAAACACAGCCCACCAGCTGGTCATCTAAACGCACTGCCCAAGTTGCACGCAAATCCTGACTCCAGCCGGCTTGAGCTACTTCCTTAATAAAATGCTGAGCATCTGCAAGCGTGTAGGGGCTGGGCACCGTAGTCCATTTAGCGATCGCGGCGTCGGCGCAAATCTCACTAACTGCAGCGGCATCTTCTAAAACAAATTCGCTTAGTTCCAAGGCTGGCACGTGCTTACCCTGGCTATCGACATGGGCCGGAACTAAAACGTTAAAAGCTTGCATGACCACATTCTAAGCCAGGGCCACAAAGCCAGGGCCACAGCTGCCCCTTAAAACACTTAGTGGCGGGCAGCTAACCAGCCACCCGCCACAAATTTAATCAGTCTTACTAGCCGATCTACTAGCCGATGCGGTGTACCTTCACCGGCGCCTTGCGGGCCATAAGGAAAGCACTCAAAGCACACGCAGCCGAAACTGCGCTGACGATGGCAAGCGCAACTGTAGAGTTTTCGCCACTCAAACCGGCTGTGGCCGTGGCAATACCACCTAAGGCAAACTGGCTCATGCCAATCATGGCTGAAGCGGTGCCTACGGCGGCGCGGTCAACGGCAGACAAGGCTACGGCGGTGGAGTTACCAAAAATGAAGCCCAGCGAGGAAACTACGAAGAAGAAACAAATCGCCATCAAACGAATGTCAGCGCCGCTAACGGTTACTAGGCCAATAGCTGCCACGGCTGTAACATTTACGGCCAGGCCTAAAGCAATTAGTTTTTCCAGACTGTAGCGTTTGGTGAGTTTACCTGAAAGCGCAGTGCAAGAAACCATGCCAATAGCGTTGATGGCGAAGGCAATAGCGTAACCAGTTGCGCTCATACCCATCATGTTTTGGTATACAAAAGGTGAGGCAGCAATGTAGGCAAATAGCACTCCAGCGGTGCACACCATGGTGGCGCCAAAACCGATATAACGCAGGTTCACCAGGGCTTTAAAGCCGCCCTTATCCCCCGCTGCCCGGCGACTTTCACGCACCTGACGTGGCAGTGATTCACGCACAAATAACAGCGTCATAATGATGGTGCAGGTGCCCGTGGCAGCCATAACCGCCATGATTCCGCGCCAACCAATAGGGTCAGCAAGTACCCCTCCCAGCAATGGGGCAACAACTGGGGCTAAACCAGTAATAGTCATCATGATGTTGAGGGCACCAGCAGCCTGCTTAGACTGGGCACTGTCTAGTACGATTGCGCGACTGAGCACCATGCCGGCGCTACCTGCCAACCCCATAAGGAGACGGGCACCAATCAGCACCTCAATATTCGGGGAGAAAACTGCTATCAAACATGCCACAACATATAGGATTAGCCCCGCTAATAGTGGTTTAAGACGGCCAATGCGGTCAGAGAGAGGACCGAAAAACACCTGCCCAAGCCCTGAACCAATTAGGAACGTGGTCAAGGTCAGTTGCACAGTAGATGACTGGGCAGCCAGGTCCTTAACCATGGCTGGCATTGCCGGCAGGTATAGGTCAGTAGATAGCGGTGCTACACCGGCCATAAGCGCCAAAGCTATAAGTGTGGGTGCGGCTAGGGTTTTGGCCTCTGGCGCGGTAGCTGTTGAGTTGGTATCAGTTGCAGAGGCAACAGCACCGGCCGTAGAGATAACAGAGGCTGAGTCTTTAGCACCTGATCCCTCGGTACTTGAGTGTAACTGCGTAGTGTCGGCCCCTTCAGGGGATGATACAGATTTGCGTGAATGTGTCACATAAATACGCTGTCATGATTGTTGCAATTTGGACAAGCAGCTCAGCTGATGCAAATTTTCACAGCCAAATTCTGTGCAGCCACATGCATTTACAGGCAAAGTACAGCCACAGGCAAGTACAGGCAAAATCGTCCCTTCCCTATGATTTTTTCATGGGGTTTTATAGGCAACGGACGAAAACCCCGTATCTGTAAGACTCTCCCCCTGCATCCTTGTCCTTTACTTGCCTGGCCCTGGCGCCAGATCCTAAGGGTGATTGCAACACTCTTCACTAGAGAACGACACCCCCTCACTAGAATCTGGCGACACTTAGCTTCAAACTTGGCTTCAACAAGCTAGCAAGCCACCAATAATGCCGCCCTGCCCATACCCTGACCTGGGGGTAGTCTTTCTAGGGCTAGTCTCTTGTTTTGTGGGTTTTTAGGATAACGACGACGGCGGTGCGGCCCCACCTACACTATGGCACCTGAAATTTTATGTAGGTAGGGCTTAGCACCACCGTCGCCGTAGCTTAAATTTACCTAGCTTAAAGCTCTCTTTTACAGCTACTAGGTCAAACTTATGGAGTAGTCCCGTAGGAGTCAGCGAAGTAGAGGTTGAACGGGCTTGAGGTCTCAGTAGTAGTCACTGTGCCGTTGACTTGGTGCCACTGGGCCTGGCCGGCTATACGCCACCGGGCCGACCAGGAAGTACGCAACCTAATCACATACCCATCACCAGTAACCTCATAGGCATGACTAACCGTGTAGTTAGGGTAGGGGGTGCCCGGGTCTGTGGTATCGAAGGACTGGCCGTCTCCCCAGTCCCAGTTAAAAGACACAGGTGTAGCCTCAACCTCAATCGCTGTTCCCAACAAAGTTATGTTGAAGGTTTGTTTATCTGGGCTGGTCCACACCATCATGGGTTGCTTGAAAATAACGAATATTTCCCCGCTGGGGTAGCGGTTGATACCGGAGCCGTGCGGGATGAGCCTGGCTACTTGTTCGTTACTGACCGTGGTAGGCCCGGCAGCCAGGGGCGCGCCGGTGTTGGCTTGGGCTTTGCATTCTTGGGGTGGTCCTGGGGCTAACCCCATTGTTGCGATTGCTAGTATTTTTGGCAGTAGGCATTTTTGGGCGTATTCTTCAGCGGCTCGTTTAGCTGCTTCAGGATCTACCGGGCCGGCTGGCTCGGCCACAGACGAAAAACCACCAGGAGTAGAAGTTTCCCTACGCACCACAGTATCCCAACCATCATATCCACCTGTTACATCTGCATCCGCAATAGCGGCAGGAGCACACAAACCAACTATGAGAGAGGTGGTAGTTACGGTAGCAATTAAATTTTTATTTAACTTCTGCATCGTTGTACCTAATTACGATCCATTGTCCATTTTTATAGCTGAGTTCTAATGCAGTCCAGCGCTGTTCTTGTACATAGCTTTGCACCTTCCCGTCCCCGTGATATTGCGTGAAGGCACTACGCTCGTAGTCAACCTGAATGATTACAGAATCTGTGAAATCATTTCTGCGAAATGCATCTATAAAACGTACATCCACAGGATCTATCCAGCCTCCACCAGCATGGTTATTGTGAACATCTTGAATTGGCATGCTGCAGCCTTTATTAGTTCCTGGACATATTTCCTTGTACTCTTCTGTTTTGCCGGTGGTATAGATGTAGTAGTGCAGTTGCACCCAGTATTTGGCAGTGGCGATTGCGCCGTCGTCGCTGTTAACCGTGATTAGTTCTGGTTTGGGTGGTGGTGGCGTAGCCAGAGCACGCTTCTTTGAAGCCTCCAGCTCTGGAGTCATAGTTATAGTCGGGCTAGCAGTCGCTGTGGGCGTACCAGTGCCCTTGGGTGTGGCGGTTACGGTAGGCGTGCCGCTGGCTTTTGGCGTGGCAGTGACGACGGCGGCCTTGCTGCTACCAGCACTGCTTGAACCGCTTAGCTTCTGGCTGTCACTGCACCCGGCCAGGCCCGAGCAGGCCAGCAGAGTTAAAGCCAATGCGGCCTGAAAACTGCGTTTAGTTGGTGGTGTCTTCATTGTGTTCCCCCATGATTCATCTGCGTTGATTCATCTAATTGCTAGTGACAACAAGCCGTTGCCGAAAAATTTGAAGTAGTGCCCTGTCAAGCTCTTACGAACCGACAGCTCAGAATTCCCTATGGAGTAGTTCCGTAGGAGTCAGCGAAGTAAAGGTTGAACGGGCTTGATGTTTCAGTGGTGGTGACTGTGCCGTTGACTTGATGCCACTGGGCCTGGCCGGCTATGCGCCACCGGGCCGACCAGGAAGTACGCAACCTAATCACATACCCATCACCAGTAACCTCATAGGCGTGACTAACCGTGTAGTTAGGGTATGGAGTGCCAGGATCAGTAGTCTCAAAGGACTGTCCGTCTCCCCAGTCCCAGTTAAAAGACACAGGTGTCGCCTCAACCTCGATCGCTGTGCCCAGCAAAGTTATGTTGAAGGTTTGTTTATCTGGGCTGGTCCACACCATCATGGGCTGCTTGAAAATAACGAAAACCTCCCCGCTAGGGTAACGATTAATCCCAGAACCATGCGGAATCAAACGGGCGACTTGCTCGTTACTAACCGTGGTAGGCCCAGCAGCCAGGGGCGCACCAGTGTTGGCCTGGGCTGTGCATTCTTCAGGGGTGATTACCTCGGTTTTATCAAAGAAGGCAACTAATTTCGGCATTGTGACACAATGGAAGCGGTACTTTTCAGCGGCTCGTTTAGCTGCTTCAGGATCTACCGGCCCAGCCGGCTCAGCCACAGACGAAAAACCACCAGGGCGAGTGGTATTTTTTCTGGCATGAAGAGACCAGCTGTCATTATCATCTATGACAGTTGTATCTGCAATACCAACGGGAGCATATAATCCGAACGTCAGATAGACTGCTATTACGCTAGAAATTAAATATCTAGTTGGATTCTTCATCTTTTTGCCTGACTACTATCCATTGTCCATTTTTATAGTTGAGTTCCACTGCGGCCCAGCGCTGTTCTTGGGCATAGTTTTGTATCTTCCCGTCCCCGTGGTATTGCAGGAAGGCGCTGCGCTCGTAGTTAACCTGGATGACTACAGAATCTGGTAATTCGCTTCTACGAAATGCATCTGTGAAGCGCACCTCTATAGGGTCTGCCCAACCTCCACCAGCATGGTTGTTGTGAGCATTTGTAATTGCTCCTGCACACCCTTGGTTGCTTCCGGGGCATAGCTCTTTGTACTCATTAGTTTTGCCGGTGGTGTAGATGTAGTAGTGCAGTTGCACCCAGTATTTGGCTGTGGCTATTGCCCCGTCGTCGCTGTTAACCGTGATCAGTTCAGGCTTGGGTGGTGGCGGCGTAGCCAGGGCGCGCTTCTTTGAAGCCTCCAGCTCTGGGGTCATTATGAGTGTTGGGCTAGCAGTTGCTGAGGGCGTGCCGGTTGCAGTAGACGTACCAGTACCTTTGGCTTTGCCGCTAGCCTTGGCTGTGGCGCTTGGTGTCTTGGCGCGCGCACCGGCTGTGACGGCGGTCTTACCGCCAGCATTTGTAGCGCCTTGTTCTTGGCCGTCACTACACCCACTCAACCCCGAGCAGACCAGCAGGGTTAAGGCCAGTGCTGCCTGCAGATACCGTTTATTTGTTGAGGCCCCCATTGTGTTCCCCCATGGTTTATCTACACTGATGAAGCTTTAAGGGAGTGTTGGGGAAGTATTACAAAGCATGGTACATAACACTCCATAGTTTTGGAGTGCTATACACTGTGTTTAGTAATGTCCAATATTTTAGATCTGCAACCCGGATCTCGCAGGCAAATCAAAAAACCTGCACTAATGTGTCTTGTATCACCTTTAAAACTGAGAAAAATTGCCGCCAGCCCTCTTCATAGGGACTACTGCACTCCCGCCCACCTACATCTAACCTCTATATAGGCTTTTCCCATCAGGCCCAGCGCGCCCCCTATTGCCACATTATTACTACAGCCTCTCCCCCACCTTGCACCATCGGCTAAGGTCGTCGACAGTAGATATCAATAGGTAGCTAATATTTGTGAGCTGAAGTCAGTCAGCATTGCCTGAAACTAAAAAATCCCGCAGCCTTAAAGCTACGGGATTCATTGGTCGGGCTGGCGGGATTTGAACCCACGACCCCTTGACCCCCAGTCAAGTGCGCTACCAAACTGCGCCACAGCCCGTGTGCTTACGATTTTCTCTTCGCTCGCAACGGATAAGAGACTACCGCAAGCAACCGCTCAAAGGGAAATCGAAACCCAATGAGCTACGTCACTTTTATTGGTTACTTACGCTTACGCTTCTCACGCACGCGCACACCGATCTGAATCGGAGAACCAGTAAAGCCAAATTCTTCACGCAGCCGGCGCTCAATAAAGCGACGATAGCCTGGGTCCAAGAAACCGGTAGTAAACAGCACTACGCGCGGCGGCGCAACCTGCACCTGCGCCCCAAACAGGATGCGTGGCTGTTTACCTCCACGTAGCGGGTGCGGGGTAGCAGCCTGCAACTCCCCTAGGAAGGCGTTTAGTCGCGCCGTCGGAATGCGGGTGTACCAACCCTCAAGAGCGGCGTCGAGAGCACGCACCAAACGGTTAGTGTGCCAACCAGTCTTAGCTGCCAGGTTAATGTGCGGCGCCCAGGAAACATGGGCCAGATCTTTTTCAATCTCCCACTTAAGTTGGGCCTGACGATTCTCATCTACCAGGTCCCACTTGTTGTTAACCAACACCAGAGCGCGACCAGCATCAACTACCTGCTGGATTACACGCACATCCTGCTCGCTAACTACATCAGAGCCATCCAGTAGCACCACAGCCACTTCGGCTTTTTCAATGGCAGCCTGAGTACGCAAAACCGCATAGAAATCAGCGCCGCGAGACTGCTTGACGCGCCGGCGAATACCTGCAGTGTCAACAAACACCCACTTGCGCCCGTCAAGCTCAATGATTTCATCGACCGGGTCACGGGTGGTGCCCGCGAGTTCATTAACCACTACGCGCTGCGAGCCCGCAATGGAGTTAAGCAAAGAAGACTTACCCACATTGGGGCGGCCCACCAGTGCCACTCGATGCAAGTTACCCTCAGGGGCTGGGCCAGCAACTGCGCTGACTAGAGGCAAAATCTTCATGCAGGCATCTAACACATCGCCACTACCGCGCCCGTGTAGCGCAGATACCGGGTAGGGCTCCCCCAGGCCAAGATTCCACAGCGCATAGGCGTCGGCTTCCTGCACCGAAGAATCCACCTTGTTAGCGGCCAGCACCACGGGCTTACCGGAGCGGCGCAACAATTTAACTACCTGAGCGTCAGTTTCGGTAATCCCCACGGTAGCGTCCACTACCAGCAGCACTGCGTCAGCCATTTCGATTGCTACCTCGGCCTGAGAAGCTACCGAAGCGTCCAGCCCGGCCACATCAACTTCCCAACCGCCAGTGTCAACAATGGTGAAGTCGCGTCCAGCCCAGTGGGCCGGGTAGGAAACGCGGTCTCGGGTCACTCCGGGGCGGTCTTGAACTACTGCCTCGCGTCGCCCTAGTACACGGTTGACCAGCGTAGATTTACCTACGTTGGGGCGGCCAACCACGGCCAGCACGGGTAAACCAGCTTCAGGTTTTTGCTCGGCGCCGTTGCGGGCAGGGCCATCTAGTAACGCTAAGTCTTCAGCATCGAGGTCATATTCGCTCAAAGTGGCGCGCATGGCGTCGGTGCGTAGGCGCTCGCTCTCCCCCAGCGCCTGGTCTTCCTCAATGGCTGCGCGCACTAGCTCACTGACCTTTTCAACACTTTGGTTAAAGTCCAAGTTGGAGGTGTCTACTAGGGTTACGCCTTCGGGAGCCTCAAGGAATTGGGAGACTTTAGCGTCATCACGGTCGCGGCGTAGCACCTGGTCACGCAGAGCAGCTGCATCCACGCTCTTACCGGCGGCCTCTAGCTGGGCGGCGCGGCGCTCTAGGCGAGCTTCCTCAGAGGCGGTGATTAGTAGGCGCACTTGGGCGTCAGGAGCAATCACGGTGGTGATGTCGCGTCCTTCTGCCACAATGCCGCCGTTGGCTGCACCATGCTCAATCAATTCACGCTGGCGACGGCCTAGTTCAGCGCGCACATCCAGGTTTGCAGCAATCTTGGAAACTACCGCAGAGATATGCGGCTCGCGAATGGCCTGGGCAATATCGGTGCCATCCACGCTTAGGCCAGGATGCTCAGGGTCAGTATCCATGTGTAGGGGCATAGAAATAACGGCGTCGCTAACGCCTTCTTGATCTTCCAGATCGATCCCTAAATGCTCGCACCACCAGGCGGCTGCGCGATACATGGCCCCCGTGTCCAGGTAGGCCAGTTGCAGCTGGCGGGCTACCGCCAGGGATACAGATGATTTACCCGAGCCGCTAGGCCCGTCGATAGCTACAACAATCCCCATCTTTTACTCCTAATTTTAAGCTTCTAGTGTCAGCTTGCCATGTAAACAAGCCAGATACCACGTTTAGCGCTAGCGGCGCAGGGTTTAATTAGCCACTATCTTCCATCCCTGCTGCTCTAAAGCTTGCCGCAGCCCCACCGCCGCCGCCGGCGCCACCAGTAATGTGGCCAGGCCTTGACGCTGACCTGCCGAGTGTTCAATCACCAGGTCTTCAATATTTACTTGGGCCGCGCCCACATCGTTAAATAGCCGCGCTAGCTGCCCGGGAGCGTCTGGGATCAGCACCATCACTTCGGCGTATCGACTGGGGGCTCCGCCGTGTTTACCCGGAATGCGGTCACGGCCCAGGTTGCCACGTTGCATTACGTCTACAACTGTGCCTACCGAGCCGCGTCCCTGTTCCAGCGCCTCGATCAAGGCGTCTATATCCACCCGCAGTTCACGTAGCACTTGGGATACCGAGGAGCGGTTGGCATTTAGGATAGCTGCCCACAGGCGCGGATCGGAGGCGGCAATACGGGTGGTGTCACGCAGTCCTTGACCGGCTAGGTTTAAGGCCACTTCAGAGGCTTGTTCTAGACGCGCAGCCAACGCTGAGGCTACTAGTTGCGGGGTGTGCGATATTAGCGCCACCGCCCGGTCATGTTCGGCTGCACCTAGTTGAGTGGGTAGCGCGCCCAGGTCAATTGCTAGTTGCCGCACTGCGCTTAGGGCATTTGGGCTGGTGGCAGGAGTTGCAACTAGTACCCAGGGGCGCGCGTCGAACAGGTCAGCGCGGGCACTAGCCGCCCCGGAGCGCTCGCGGCCCGCCATGGGGTGGGAGCCCACGTAGCGCTGGGCTAGGTTAGGGACTCGCTCTAGTACGCACTTGGCAATGGGTTCTTTTACGCTGGCTACGTCAGTTACGACGGCGCCGGGGTAGTTGCGTAGGGCGTGTACGACGACGTCGCCGGCCACATCCGGGGGCGTGGCCACTACTACTAGGGCTGGCGCCGGCGCAGGCTGGGCAGATAGCGGCTGGCCTGCACCTAAGTCACAAGCTAGTTCTAGGCCGGTGGGTGAAGAGTCTTCTAGCCATACCTGCACGCCAGTGCGGGTTAGGGCTAGACCAATGCTGGCTCCTAGCAAACCTGCACCAATAATGAGTACTGGCGAATTAACTAGGGGTGCGGGCGTGGCAATCAAGTTCGTAGATGTACCAGCTAGATCATTGACGGTGTCTAGCCCACCAGCAAGTGGCCGACTTGACGCATTCTTGACAGCGTCTAGCGGTTTAGGGGGGTTGCCCTCCCCCATTTTAAAGACATCATTTGTAGGGTTTTGCTCCCCTTGCAGCTTAGTCACAGTTCTAGCTCTCGCTGTAGCTCCATGATTTCTTCACTGCTTAAGGCACGCATTTGGCCAGGGGCAAGCGAACCTAAATGTAAATTAGCAATGCGGGTACGCGCCAGGCGCTGCACCGGGTGACCTACTGCCGCTAGCATGCGACGCACAATCCGGTTCCTGCCACTGTGGAGTGTAACCTCCACAATCGAGCCAGCCTTAGTGGCTTCTTTAATGGTAACTTTGTCGGCATTAATAGGGCCATCATCTAGTTCAATGCCGCGTTGCAACTTTCGCGCAGTGCCGCGCTCAAATTTGCCTTTAACAATGGCGATATAGGTTTTTGAGGTCTCGTATGAAGGGTGCATCAAACGATGCGAAAGCTGACCATCATTACTCAGTAGCAATAAGCCCTCAGTATCAGTATCCAACCGACCTACATGCACTAAACGGATTGAGCCAAGCTTGTGCTCTTCTACATAGCGGCGTCCAAAGGCTGCCACAGTCGGGCGCCCCTGCGGATCTTCCATGGTGGTTACCACCCCGGTAGGCTTATTAAGCATCACCGTAATCACGTCTGGATCAGCCAAAATACGCTGGCCATCAACACGGATCTCCTGGGTCTGTGGATCAACCCGCAAGCCCATATCCCTAACCTTGACACCGTCTACGCTTACCCGACCAGCAGCAATCAGCTTTTCGCTCATGCGCCTAGAGCCCACACCAGCGTGGGCTAAGACTTTTTGTAGACGCTCGCCTTGTTCCTGATGTGGATCATGGAGGTCACCGCCTGATTTATCCGCATCAGCATGGCCAGTAGACAGCTCTAAACCACTGTCATCAACTTCTATTTCTTCCAGGTCGTCGTCGTCATAAAATTCTTGACCTGAAAAATCAAGGGAAACGTCACTCACCCTTTAATCTTCTCATTGCTGAGGCTTAAACGCTATCTAGCCTCAGCCATTTCTAGGCTACGTTACCGCGTGAGATCACTTCACGGGCAAGACGCCGGTAAGCCTCAGCCCCCGGGTGGGTGGGCGCATATACGGTGATCGGTTCGCTAGCCACAGACGCGTCAGGGAACTTAACCGTACGGCGAATCTGAGTATTGTAAAGCCGCTCTTGGAAAGCTTCCTCTAGCCGCTCAAGTACTTCACGAGAGTGCAAAGTGCGTGGGTCAACCATGGTGGCCAAAATACCGTCAATTTGTAGTCGCGGGTTTAGACGATCGCGAATACGGTCAACAGTCTCAACTAGCAATGCCACACCACGTAGCGCAAAGAACTCAGTTTCTAGGGGAATCAACACCCCGTGTGAAGCAGTTAGAGCATTAATGGTGAGCAAACCTAATGAAGGCTGGCAGTCTACAAAGATAACGTCATAATCATCCATGATTGGACGCAACACTCGATGCAAAGCCTGCTCGCGGGCCACCTCATTAACCAGCTGCACCTCAGCGGCAGATAGGTCAATGTTGGCAGGAACAATATCTAGCCCCTCCACCGCAGTGTGGTGAATGGCTGGACGCACATCTGGACGGTTAGCCACTAGTAGGTCATAGATAGTGGTGTCCAAGACATTAGAGTTGATGCCCAAACCAGCTGAGGCCGCGCCTTGCGGATCAAAGTCAACGATCAACACTTTACGGCCATATTCTGCCAGTGCAGCTGCCAAGTTAATGGTGGTAGTAGTTTTACCTACCCCACCTTTCTGGTTACATACCGAGATAACTCGAGCCGGGCCGTGAGCATCCAACGGCATGGGAACCGGAAAATCCACGACCGGTAGTTCGTGGGTGTCGTTGCCGGGTTGTTGGGAATCGTTCACGGCTCAAGCCTAGTGCAAGCTGGCTTTAAAACCAGGCCAGCCGCGCCGGATAGCTAAGAGCAAACTTATTTGAGGATTTTAGCCGCGTGCTCGCGGATGGCTGGTGGCATATACCTCGCGCAGATGGTCAATGGTGACCTTGGTGTATATCTGCGTAGTGGTTACCGAGGCATGACCTAGCATTTCCTGTACTACACGCACATCTGCCCCACCGTTTAGTAGATGGGTGGCAAATGAGTGGCGCAAAGTGTGCGGCGAAATATGCTCGCTCAAGTTTGCTCGTTTAGCTGCACTTTGTAGCACGGCCCAAGCACTTTGGCGACTTAAGGGCCTACCTAAAGTATTTAGGAAAATAGCCGGTGAACCAGTGCCTTTGAGACCAAGGATAGGGCGTGATTGCACCAGGTAAGCATCCAAGGCAGCCAGGGCGTAGCGCCCTACCGGCACTAGGCGTTCTTTTGAGCCTTTACCAAATAGGCGCACTACACCGTTGTCACGGTCAAAATCATCGATACTTAGTGAAACTACTTCAGAAATACGCGCGCCGGTGGCGTAAAGCAACTCAATCAGGGCCCGATCACGTAGGCCTAAAGGAGAGTCATCAATATTGGCGGCCTCTATTAAAGCCTCCACCTGGGAGATGGACAGGGCTTTAGGTAGTCGCTTAGCGATAGCTGGCGGTTTTACTTGGGCCGCTGGGTTGTCTACGGTTATGCCTTCTTCAGCAATGAACTTATGCCAGCCACGCACAGCCGTAATGCAACGTGAGGCTGAGGAAGGAGCTAAAGGCGAGGCGCCGTCGGCCCCGGAGCGGATAGCAAGAAGAAAGTCACTGACGTCAGTGCTGGTGATAGCACTAGGGTCAGTGACTGCGCGACTGCGGAGAAAATTAACGTAACGGCTTAAGTCACGCCGGTAAGCTCCAGCGGTATTTTGACTTAAGCCGCGTTCTACCCGCAGGTGCGAAAGGTATGTTTCTAAGGCTTTCGCCAGCTGATCACGATCAGGCAAAGCGAGCGATTAGACCTAGACCCACGATGGTGGCAACCCAAATGATGCCCACACCGATGGTAATGCGGTTGAGGTTACGCTCGGCTACGCCAGAAGAACCTACCGAGCTAGACAGACCGCCACCGAACATGTCGGATAGACCGCCGCCCTGCCCTTTGTGCAGTAGGATCGTCAAAATCAGGAAGAAGCTAGACAGGAACAGCAAAACCTTAAGCACGATTGCCAAGATAGCCACCTTACGCGCCTCCTTATTACTAGTCGGGTTTGCAGCTATAGCTGCACTATTTGAAATACTACCTGTGCGAAGAAGTTTTTAACGAATTACTAGCTTTAAGCACTAGATAGTTGCAGCGCTAAACGGGGGTCAACCTTGAGGTTGACCCCCGTTTTACGACTGAGTGTTATCAGGCGTAGAAGTTGGCCATCTCGCCGAAGGAGTCAGCCTTCAGGGAAGCGCCACCAACCAGGGCGCCGTCGATGTCAGGCTGAGCCATGAGCTCCTTGATGTTGCCGGGCTTAGCGGAGCCGCCGTAGAGCACGCGCACGACGTCGGCAACCTCGTCGCCGTAGTCCTCGCGCAGGGCAGCGCGGATGGCGCCGCAAACTTCCTGAGCGTCTTCGCTGGTAGCGGTCTCGCCGGTACCAATGGCCCAAATGGGCTCGTAAGCGATGACGATCTTGGCGACGTCTTCACCGCTCCAGCCCTTGAGGGCGGCGCGGATCTGGCCAACCACGAACTCTACGTGAGTGCCGGCCTTGCGGACCTCTAGGGCCTCACCGCAGCACAGCAGCGGGGTCATACCAGCGTCTAGGACCTTGCGGGCCTTGGCGCCAACGTACTCGTCGGACTCGCCGTGGTATTCACGACGCTCGGAGTGGCCCATTAGCACGTAGGTGCAGCCTAGCTTGGTTAGCATGTCGGTGGAGATTTCACCGGTGTAGGCACCGTTGTCGTGGGTGGATACGTCCTGAGCACCGTACTTGATGCCCAGCTCGTCAGCCTCGACGACGGTCTGCACGGAACGGATGTCGGTGAAAGGCGGGAAAACAACTACCTCACACTTGGAGTAGTCGTGCTCGTCTTCCTTCAGCTCTACAGCCAGGCCCTGGATTAGGTGGTTGGCCTCGAAGTGGTCGAGGTTCATCTTCCAGTTACCGGCCATAAGGGGGGTACGGTTGGTCATATTTTCAGCCTTCCAAAACAGCGATACCAGGCAGAACCTTGCCCTCGAGCAGCTCGAGGGAGGCGCCACCACCGGTGGAAATGTGAGAGAACGTGGACTCGTCGAAGCCCAGGTTACGTACGGCGCTGGCAGAGTCTCCACCACCGATGACGCTGAATGCGTCAGACTCGCTCATAGCCTTGGCTACAGCCTTGGTGCCTTCGGCAAAAGCGGGGAATTCGAATACACCCATGGGGCCGTTCCACACCACGGTCTTGGCAGACTTGATGGCGTCGGCGAACAGCTCGCGGGTCTTGGGGCCGATGTCTAGACCCATCTGGTCGGCCGGGATCTCGGTGGAGGGAACCACGGTGGCCGGGGCGTCAGCACCGAAGTAGGGGGCCACTACGGTGTCAATGGGCAGCAGCAGCTCGACGCCGTTCTTTTCGGCAGTCTCGATGTAGCCCTTGACGGTGTCAATCTGGTCCTTCTCCAGCAGGGAGGTACCAACCTCGTAGCCCTTAGCGGCTAGGAAGGTGTAGGCCATACCGCCACCGACGATCAGCTTGTCAGCCTTGGACAGCAGGTTGGCGATAACACCAAGCTTGTCGGAAACCTTGGAGCCACCCAGCACCACTACGTAGGGACGCTCAGGGTTGTTTACAGCCTTGCCCAGGGACTCGATTTCCTTGGCAACTAGCAGACCGGTAGCAGCCGGCAGCAGCTTGGCAACGTCGTAAACCGAAGCCTGCTTGCGGTGCACAACACCGAAACCGTCAGAGACGAACACGTCAGCCAGAGCGGCCAGTTCCTTAGCGAAAGCTTCGCGCTCAGCGTCGTCCTTGGAGGTCTCAGCAGCGTTGAAACGTACGTTCTCCAGCAGCACGATCTCGCCGGGCTTAGCTTCGGCCACAGCAGCCTTAGCGCCTTCGCCTACAGTGTCGCTAGCCAGGGTTACCTTAACGCCAGCCAGCTCCTCTAGACGCTTGGCCACGGGGGCTAGCGAGTAGTCGGGGTTGACCTTGCCCTTGGGGCGACCCAGGTGAGCCACCACGATTACCTTGGCGCCAGCGTCAAGCAGCAGCTTCAGGGTAGGTAGGGCGGCACGAATACGACCGTCATCGGTAATGTTCTTGTCTGCATCTAGCGGCACGTTGAAGTCGGAGCGAACTAGTACGCTCTTGCCGCTTAGATCACCGAGGCTCTCGATGGTCTTCATAATCGTTTTCTCCTTTAATACAGCTTTGTATCCGCTAATAGCGGAGTTATCCGGTTGCCTACTTTAAGCAGGTCCGGTGCAGCTGAGCCCGCGTACTAATGTGCGCGGGCTCAGCTTTTTAGAGAGTGATACTCCCGTTAGTTCGACTTAACTCAGGCGAGCTTGGAGCCGACCAGGGCGGTCAGGCGAACCAGAGCGTTGGAGTAGCCCCACTCGTTGTCGTACCAGGACAGAACCTTAACCAGGTTGCCGATAACCTTGGTCTCGGTAGCGTCGAAGATGGAGGTGTGGGGGTTACCAACGATGTCGTGGGAGACGATCGGGTCCTCGGTGTACTCTAGGACACCCTTGAGCTCACCCTCAGCAGCAGCCTTGACGGCAGCCTTGATGGCCTCGACGGAAACTTCCTTCTCGGCCACGAAGGTCAGGTCGGTCAGGGAGCCGGTCGGGGTGGGGACGCGGACGGCTAGACCGTCGAAACGACCCTTGAGCTCGGGCAGAACCAGGGCCACAGCCTGAGCAGCACCAGTCTTGGTGGGGATCATGTTCAGGGCAGCGGCGCGGGCGCGACGCAGGTCCTTGTGAGGAGCGTCCAGGATGCGCTGGTCACCGGTGTAGGAGTGGATGGTGGTCATGATACCGCGCTCGATACCGAAGTTCTCGTGTAGAACCTTGGCTAGAGGAGCTAGGCAGTTGGTGGTGCAAGAGGCGTTAGAAACGATGTTTAGGTCGTTGGTGTAGTCGCCGTCGTTAACACCCATGACGAAGGTGCCGTCAACGTTCTTCGCAGGAGCGGAGATGACGACCTTCTTGGCGCCAGCCTCGATGTGAGCCTTGGCCTTCTCACCATCGGTGAAGAAACCGGTGGACTCAACAACTACCTCAACGCCTAGCTCGCCCCAGGGCAGGTCAGCGGGGTTACGCTGAGCTAGAACCTTGATTTCCTTGCCGTTGACGATGAGGGAGTCCTCGGTGAAGGAAACTTCGCCATCGAAGCGACCCAGGATGGAGTCGTACTTGAGCAGGTGGGCTAGGGTCTTGGTGTCGGTCAGGTCGTTGACGGCGACAACCTCAAAGTCTGCTCCCTGCTTTAGGGCGGCGCGGAAGAAGTTACGGCCGATGCGGCCGAAGCCGTTAATACCAACGCGGGTGGTCACTTTGTGTCCTCCTAGTGCGCACATAGCGCACAGTTCTTCTTGGTCAAATGCACTTTACGTGCCCCGGAGTCAGATTCCGCGAGGTGCGGTTCCTTACCGGACGCAGCCAGTCTATCCTCACAAAAGCCCGCTTGCCTATCCAGTTTTGCAATTTGCCCCTTACGGATTTCACAGAGCGTAAAGGATCGTATACATACTCAAAGCAGATAAGCCGTTTAATAGGACTTAAGTCCCATTAAACGGCTTTGGTCACATCGTTGTTAATGCAAACACGATAGGCGTCAGTCTTCGAGCATCTCCCCGGTCAGCACCGAGCTAGTATCAGCAATACCACGCTCGTGAGCGACCTTATCGGCGCTAGCTAGCAAGCGCCGAATCCGCCCCGCAATAGCATCTTTAGTAAGCGGCGGCGTCGCCAACTGCCCTAGCTCTTCTAAAGACGCATGCTTATGCTCCAAACGCAACAAACCGGCTTGGCGCAAGTTTTCAGGGATATCATCGCCTAAAATTTCAAAGGCCCGCTCCACCTTGGCGCTATTAGTTACTGCCGCCCGAGCACTGCGACGCAAGTTAGCGTCGTCGAAATTAGCTAGGCGGTTAGCAGTACCTCGCGACTCACGCCGCGAACGCTGCTCATCCCACAGAGCCACCGTCTTTTTAGCACCCATACGGGTGAGCATCTTAGAAATAGCTTCCCCGTCACGAATCACCACTCGATAGCTGCGCCTAGCTTCACGGTGAGTAGCAGTTAAATCGATACTCTTAGCCACTCCCACCAAAGCCACCGCCGCCTGCTCAGAAGGACAAGTAACCTCCATGGCATAGGAACGCTCAGGGGCAGTTAGTGAACCGCGTGCCAAAAAAGCTCCTCGCCACGCTGCCCCAACTACAGTGCGGCCACCCCAAATCACCGGCTTAGGCAGACCCAACACCGGTTCATCTTTGGAATTTAATAGCCCACTTTGACGTGCAAACAAATTGCTGGGAACGGTTACAGCCAGCTTATTGCCGCTATCCAAGGTACGCACCATATAGCGCTCCCCACGCTCAGGAGTGGTCTGATTAAGCCTAATCAGCTCAGTCTCTACCTTGTAATAGCGGGCAATAAGTTTACGCAGTCGCTGGGCACTAGCTAGGTGATCTAACTCTGCATACACCAAATAGCTAGACCTTAGACGCTGCAGACCACCCGCAAAGCGCAATATAGACGCCACCTCCGCCTGCGCCTCCTTAACACTGGCAGGGACGACGCAGGCTAGCTCATTTTTAACGTCTAAGGTCAAAGACATTTACCTAGGCTCCCAGGGACTCAAAGGTCTGTTTCAAAGCAGATCCTAGCAAGAGCGGGTCATGTACTCCGCCACAAGCATCCCCACAAACTTCAAACTCCATCAAAGTACCCCCCATACGCTCCGTGCAGGCCACTAGGCGGGCGCGATCGCCACACTGACGCGGATCGCAGATAACTGCATCAATACGTAAATCAGGGGCGTAAGTCTCTAAAGCCTCCAACAAGTCTGCTGCTCCCATGCCCACAGTCTCAGCTTTAGAGGTTCCCAAATTCATAATCACGGCCTTTTTAGCCTTAGTAGAAACCAAAGCTCGGTGCATAGCCGGCAACAATAGGTGCGGCAGTACCGAGGTGTACCAAGAACCCGGCCCTAACAACACCCAGTCAGCTGCGTCAATAGCACGCACAGCCTCCGGGTGAGCATCAGCGTCCGCAGGCACCACCGCTAAATGGTTTACGCAACCAGTAGCCTTCGCCACGGCAGCCTGCCCGCTTAGATGCTCACAGTTATCACCCTGCCAAGAATCAGCCTCAATAACCAGCGGTGAAGAGCTCATAGGCACCACTCGCCCATGAATATTGAGCAGCCTACCCACCCAGTCAAGCCCCACCAAGTCATCTTCAAGCAGCTGCCATAACGCCAAAATCAGTAGGTTTCCCAGGGCGTGGTTATCCAGCTCCCCCTGTCCTTTAAAACGGTGCTGCAAAACATCACGCCAAGTGGTACCCCAGTCGGTGGAGTCATCACAAAGCGCAGCCAAAGCCATGCGCAAATCCCCTGGTGGCAAACAGCCAAACTCGCGACGCAGCCGTCCAGAAGAGCCGCCATCATCAGCAACCGTAACCACTGCAGTGGGGTCAATATCGATGCTACGCAAAGCCTTTAATGTGGCGGACAATCCATGTCCACCACCCAGGGCTACTACCCGGTCACGGCGGGCACCACCAGGCTCAGCTTCAATACGGTTTTCATCTAATGCCACACTCATCACTCCCGTCCCAAGTCACGGTGATAGGTGCGCACAGAGAAACCGGCTGCCTGCAAACGTGCAGCCACGCGCTCTGCGCTAGCCACCGAGCGGTGCTTACCGCCGGTGCATCCCATCGCGATCGTGACGTTCGGTTTAAGTTCATCTAGATAGTGTGGCAGAACCGGAACCAGCAGGTCAGCGTATTGGTCAACAAATTGAGCTGCACCGGGCTGAGCAAAGACATATTCAGCCACAGGCGCATCTCGACCGGTTAAATGACGCAGCTCCCCCACCCAGTAAGGGTTAGGAATAAAACGCACGTCACATACGTAATCTGCATCTAGCGGAATGCCGTATTTAAAGCCAAAACTCATCACGTTGATCTTTAACGCCAAGTCAGACTCAGTAGCCACCAAGTCACGAATCTGGCGTGACAGATCATGCACAGAGCAGTTTGAAGTATCAATCACATCATCCGCGCGAGTGCGTAGATCACCTAGCAGCGCGCGCTCGCGGTTAATACCTTCCAAAATTGACCCCCGCCCCTGCAACGGGTGGGGGCGGCGCGAAGATTCAAAGCGGCGTACCAGGGCCGCATCTGAGGCGTCTAGGAAAATAACCCGGTAGTTTACATCCGTGTCACGCAAACGCTTTAGGTAGTCATAAAACTGGCTGAAAAAGTCACGACTGCGCACATCAACCACTACGGCTAGGCGGTGCACTCCCCCGCCATCAGCGGTCATCATGCCTGCCAGCGCCGGTAGCATCTGGGGCGGAAGGTTATCAACCACATACCAATCGAGATCTTCCAGAGCCATGGCGGCACGTGAACGGCCGGCCCCAGACATGCCGGTAACAATTAATAATTCAGGACGCTGAGCAGGCTCAACTGGTGCGGCCTGCGCATCTAGTACAGGAATACCTTGAGGGACAGTGTTAAGTGATGCGCTTTCGCTGTGGGTCATGAACTCATGATCCCATGTTTGGATGCGTGTTAACAGCCTGCGGTTATTTATGACTATTCTTTTTAGCTCCACCCGCCGGATGTGCATCCAGGTGATCCTTGATGGCCTGCGCTAATGCAGGTCCCACCCCTTTAGCCTGGGTTAATTGTTCAACGCTAAGCTCACGCATGGCGGCCACTGAACCAAATTGACGCAGTAATGCGCTCTGCTTGGCCGGGCCTAGACCAGGTACCTCATCTAGCACTGAGCGGGTCATGGCTTGAGCGCGGCGTTTACGGTGGTGAGTAATGGCAGCGCGGTGGGATTCATCGCGCAAATACTGCAACAGGTATAGGGCTGCTGAGGTACGCGGGAAAATCACCGGGAATTGATGACCGGGCACCCACACTTCCTCCAGGCGCTTAGCTAAGCCAATTACGGGGATGTCAGCGCCCATCTCTTCAATCACGGCCTGGGCGGCATTAACTTGAGGTAGGCCACCATCAACCACAATCAGTGAAGGGGCGTAGGCAAAACGCTTGGGTTTACCCGTTTGCGGGTCAATGGGCCCGGAGGTAATGGTGACCCCATCTTCGTCTTCTCCACTCATTTCCGGGTGCCCCGAGGCAGCCAAGTAGCGGCGTACTCGACGGGTTAGCACTTCACGCATGGCAGCGGTGTCATCACTTGCGCCATTGCCATCTTCGCCGCGAATAATGAACTTACGGTATTCACTCTTGCGGGGAACTCCGTCTTCAAAGACCACCATTGAGGCCACCTGATGGGTACCCTGAGTGTGAGAGACGTCGTAGCATTCGATGCGTAGCGGGGCGGTTTCTAGTTCCAAAACTTGGGCGAGCTCTTCCAGTGCCGCCGAGCGCTGGGTTAGATCGCCCACGCGTTTGGCTTTGTGTAGGCGCATAGCGTCTTCAGCATTTTTTAGCACTGTGCCCAGTAAGGCACGTTTGTCGCCCCGGTGCGGCACCCTGATTTCTACGCTGGCACCGCGCAGTGAGCTGAGCCAGTCACGTAAAGTGTCTAGATTTTGGGGCAGGGTGGGCACCAGGATTTCTCGCGGTACAGCTGAGGTGTCGCTGTGGGCGACGTCGTCTACGCTGGTAGGGGCCTGCGTGTTGCCTCGCCCGGGGGTGGCGTCCCCATAAACCTGTTCGATTAGGTTTTCCAGTAGGGCGGCGTCGTCTAGCGGCTCAACTAACTCCACCACCCAGCCACGCTGGCCCCGAATACGTCCGCCGCGCACGTGAAAGACCTGCATGGCTGCTTCTAGCTCATCACGTACCAGGGCGAAAACGTCGGCATTGGTGGCGTCTGGAAGTACCACGGCGTTAGCTTCAATTACCTTTTTCAAGGCAGCAATATCGTCACGCAAGCGTGCAGCCCGCTCATAGTCAAGCTTTTGGGCAGCTTCCTGCATCTGTTTTTCAAGCTCACGCACGTAGGGACCGGTGCGTCCAGACATGAAAGAGCAAAAATCTTCCGCTAAAGCGTAGTGGTCTGCTACCGAAATGCGCCCTACACAGGGAGCTGAGCACTTATCTATATAGCCCAGCAAGCAGGGGCGCCCTGAGGCTTGGGCGCGTTTTAGTACCCCTTGAGAGCAGGTGCGCACTGGAAATACCCGCAGTAGCTGATCAACCGTGTCGCGAATAGACCAGGCCTGCACAAACGGGCCAAAGTAACGCACTTTTGGTTTACGCGCCCCGCGCATAACCTGCACGCGCGGAATGGTGTCCCCCATGGTTACAGCTAGGTAGGGGTAGGACTTGTCGTCCTTGTACATGACGTTGAAGCGCGGGTTAAATTCCTTGATCCAGGAATATTCCAGGGCCAGCGACTCCACCTCGGTTTGCACCACAGTCCACTTAACTGCCACTGCGGTGGTCACCATTTTTTGGGTGCGTGGATGTAGTGCGCTTAAGTCCTGGAAGTAATTACTCAGGCGCTGACGCAGATTTTTAGCCTTGCCAACATAGATGACTCTGCCTTGCTCATCGAGAAAACGATAGACGCCCGGAGAAGTAGGAATTTGGCCAGGAGCTGGTTTATAAGTAGATGGATCCGCCATGACAATACAAAATGGTATAAAAAAACCCAGCCTTAAAAGCTGGGAAACGCGTGGGCGATACTGGGATCGAACCAGTGACCTCTTCCGTGTCAGGGAAGCGCGCTCCCGCTGCGCCAATCGCCCGAGCGGATGACGGGACTCGAACCCGCGACCCTCACCTTGGCAAGGTGATGCTCTACCAACTGAGCCACATCCGCATTAACTCCCCTTGCGGGGTGCAGGTAGAAACTTACCCGCCTTAAGCCCGCCGACGCAAATCAAAATACAGTTACATGCATCACACCAAGGTTTGTGTCATTACCAATAGAATTGGTTCATGCTTAATGCCCCCACGCAAATCTGGCCCGGAAACCGCGCCCCGCTAGGCGCAACCTTTGATGGTTCGGGAACTAACTTTGCTCTTTATTCCGCCGTTGCCACCAAGGTTGAGCTGTGCCTTTTTGACCACGAGGGCAATGAGAACCGCATCGAATTAACCGAGGTCGATAACGACGTCTGGCACTGTTATCTACCGGGGATTGTGCCCGGCCATCACTATGGTTACCGCGTCTATGGCCCCTATGATCCAGCCAATGGTCACCGCTGTGACCCCAGCAAGCTACTACTAGACCCCTACGCCAAAGCCATTAGTGGCACGGTGAAAAACGACCCCAGCTTGTTCTCCTATGACTTCACTGACCCCACCCAACGCAATGAAGAAGACTCGGCAGATTACACTATGCGCTCAGTGGTGGTTAGCCCCTTCTTCGACTGGGGCCGCGACCGACCCCCAGCTCACCCCTATAACGAAACCATCATTTATGAAGCTCACGTAAAGGGCTTCACCAAGCTGCACCCTGATATCCCTAAGGAACTACAGGGCACCTACCTGGGTCTAGCTCACCCGGCCGCTATTAAGCACTTAACTGACCTGGGAGTAACCGCAATTGAGCTAATGCCGGTACACCAGTTTGTTAATGACACTAGCTTGCAGGACAAGGGCCTAAGCAACTATTGGGGTTACAACACTATTGGCTTCTTTGCCCCCCACAATGGTTACGCCACCTACGGTCAAAACGGGCACCAGGTCAACGAGTTCAAGACCATGGTTAAAAACCTGCATGAGGCTGGCATTGAAGTAATTTTGGATGTGGTTTACAACCACACCGCTGAGGGTAACCACATGGGTCCCACCCTTTCCTTCAGGGGTATCGATAACGCCTCCTACTACCGTCTTGTCGACGGCGATCAGGCCCACTACTTTGACACTACCGGTACGGGTAACTCCCTGCTGATGCGTTCACACGCAGTTTTGCAGCTGATTATGGACTCGCTGCGCTACTGGGTTACCGAGATGCATGTGGACGGTTTCCGCTTTGACCTGGCTTCCACTTTGGCTCGCCAATTCCATGAGGTAGATAAGCTTTCCACCTTCTTTGAACTTATCGCCCAAGATCCGGTACTTAGCGGCGTCAAGCTAATTGCTGAGCCTTGGGACGTGGGCGACGGCGGTTACAACGTAGGTGAGTTCCCCGCCCTGTGGAGCGAGTGGAACGGTAAGTACCGTGACACCATGCGTGACTTCTGGCGTGGTGAACCCTCCACTTTGGGTGAATTTGCTGCCCGCATTTCCGGCTCCGCCGACCTATATCAGCACTCGGGACGCGCACCGATGGCTTCAATTAACTTCATCACCGCCCACGATGGCTTCACCTTGAATGACTTGGTGTCCTACAACAACAAGCACAATGAAGCTAATGGCGAAGGCAACGCCGACGGTGAATCCAACAACCGCTCTTGGAACTGCGGTGAGGAAGGTCCAACCGAAGATCCGGAAGTTTTGTCTCTGCGTAGCCGCCAGATTAAGAACTTCCTCACCACCATGCTCTTTAGCCAGGGCGTACCCATGATCTGCCACGGTGACGAAATGGGACGTACTCAGGCAGGCAACAACAATGTTTACTGCCAGGACAATGAGCTTTCCTGGGTTAACTGGAATTTAACTGCCACCCAGCAGGATCTGTTGCACTTTACCCGCCGGGTAATCAAGCTACGTAAAGACCACCCGGTGCTACGCCGTCGTCGCTTCTTCTATGGCGACGCCGCCCACGGTGGTGAAAGCAAGCTGCAAGAAATTGGCTGGCTGCGTCCCTCAGGCGAGCACATGCGCGATGAGGACTGGACCGCCTGGTATGCGCGTTCGCTGATGGTTTACGTCAACGGTCACGCTATCTCTGAGCCTGATCGACGTGGCGAAAAGATCGTGGACAACTCTTTCCTGCTGCTGGTTAACGCCTCTGAGGAAGATATTGAGTTCACCATTCCCACCGAACCGACCGGCACCAGTAAAGCCTGGAAGGTGGTAATTGATACTCAACCCACTAAGGGCTTGCCGCGCAAGCTCAAGCCCAAAGCCAAAGTTGAGGTCGAGTCCCACTCCTTGTGCCTGCTGATGAACTAAAGCCCTGGATCTGGTGCTTTAAATGCGGCGTGGCTAGCGTATTTTGCGCTAGAGCGCCGTTACATTGACAGGGTGAGTCTGCATATAGCTCCCCCACCTGCCGATCTGGAGACAGCCCCTAGTCGGGCTGGCCAAGAGCCACGCGAGTTCATTAAGGCACTGGAATCTTTGCGTCTAGCGCAGGTACCTCCCAGCGTCACTGTGGAGGAAGTCGAGCCCCCACGTGGGGTAAGCCAATACTCTGCGGCCATAGACTCGCGCACGCTCCTGATGGCAGATGGGGAGTCAGTAGGTACCGGATCCTTCGTGATTCTCTATGATCAGGAGCAAACTTCCCTGTGGGATTCGCCTTTCCGACTAGTAGCCGGGGTGCGTGCACAGATAGATGAAGAGGCCAGCACTGATCCTTACTTAGGCCAAATCACTTGGGCACGCTTGCCTGAAGAATTGGATCGGGCCGGGGCTGGCTACTCAAATGTGTCTGGAACTGTAACTCGTACACTTTCAGAGAGCTTTGGTGGCATAGAATTGACCCGTGCCAAGGCACATGTAGAGTTGCGTTGTTCCTGGTCCCCCACCAGTGAGGATCTGGCCCCGCACATGGTGGCTTGGCTGCACCTGGTATCCCAAATGGCTGGGATACGTCCGTTTAAAGATGTGGAAGTGGTTGTATGAGCACTGGTGAACCCTCGTGGAAAATTACAGTTCCAGCAAACGGTTTACCAGATCTGACCGACACTCCCCAGAAACTTCGTTTAGCTGCTGAGCGTTTACGCACAGGTACCGGCCCGGTGGCAGTAGATACAGAGCGCGCCTCAGGTTACCGCTACGGTCAAGATGCCTATCTGGTGCAGTTACGTCGCGACGGCGTAGGCACTTTATTGATTGACCCGGTAGGCACCGGGCGTGATTTTAGTTGCATCAATGAGGCTTTAACTGGGGTGGAGTGGATTTTACATGCGGCAGACCAGGATATGCCCTGCCTAGCTAAGCTAGGTATGCGCCCTGATGCGCTTTTTGACACTGAGCTAGCTGCCCGCATTTTGGGACGTGAAAAGCGCGGACTAGGACACCTGATTGAAGACACTTTAGGTTGGCATTTAGCCAAAGAACATTCTGCTGCCGACTGGTCAGTGCGGCCACTACCCACCTCCTGGCTTAACTATGCTGCGCTAGATGTGGAACTACTAATTGATCTACGCTCAGCTCTACTAACTGAACTGGAGTTAGCTGGAAAACTGCAGTGGGCGCTAGCCGAATTTGAATTTGAACGCACTGCTCCCCCGCGCCCTGAACGTGTAGACCCCTGGCGTCACATGCATGGAGCCGGTAGGGTAACCACCGCACGTGGACGGGCAATTTTACGTAATCTGTGGCTTACCCGTGAAGAAATAGCTAAAGCACAAGACCTACCACCAGTGAAGGTACTACCGCATTACGCGATTGTAGCCGTAGCTAAACGTATGCCAAATTCACGTAAACAGCTGCGGGCTATTAGAGAGATGTCGTCGCGCGATGCGCGTGCATATATGGAGCAATGGTGGAAGGCAGTTGATAGCGCTATGAAACTGCCAGAATCACAGCTGCCTAAACCTATCGATCTAGCTCCTGTAGGTAAGGTGCCAGAACTACGTGTGTGGTCACGACGCTACCCGCTACATTTTGAAGTACTACAAGCGGTACGCGAAACCGTGCATAGCTGCGCTGCACAGTTAACTTTAATCCAGGAAAACCTGCTTTATCCCGGATTACAACGAAAACTAGCCTGGTATTGGTACCCAGGCATGGATGTGGCCGAATATCTAGCTGAGAACGGTGCTAGGGCGTGGCAAATTCACCAGGTAGCCCCAGCTTTGCAGCTGCGCCTGGAAGAATTAAATCTTACCCAAGCGCAGCTACAAGCTGACCGAGAGTATAAGCATGGAGCCGGCTCTAAAAAACGTTAAAACCGTAGCTTCTAAAGAGTTGACGTACCTCGTCAGTGTGCTCAGGGCTAGGCGGCTTTACGTCGCGTAGCTTGTATTCCAAGCCCAAAGCATCCCACTTATCGGTGCCCATCTGGTGGAAAGGCAACACTTCAAAACGAGTCACGTTCTTCCAGGGTTTTACGATTTCAGCCACTGCCCGCATATTGTCTGGGTCATCGGTCAGACCGGGAACCAGCACAAAACGGATCCAAACCTCAATACCTTTAGCAGCTAGACGGTTACCAAACTCAATGGTAGGAGCCAGTTCGCGTCCAGTTACCTGCTTGTAGGTTTGCGGATCGCCGCTTTTTACATCAAGCAGTACTAGATCCACATCATCGAGCATCTCATCGTCTGCGTGTGCACCCAGATAGCCGGAAGTATCCAGGCAGGTGTGAATGCCCATCGCTTTGGCGCCCTTAACTAGACGCTTAGCGAAGGCCGGCTGCATTAGTACTTCTCCCCCGGACAGGGTGATGCCGCCCTTGGTGGCCCTAAACAGGCCCCGGTAGCGGCGCATACGGCGCAGCAGTTCATCAGCCTCGATCGGCTCACCATCCTTCATTAGGAAGGTGTCAGGGTTGTGACAGTACAGGCAGCGCAGTGGGCAACCGGCCAGGAACACAGTCATGCGTGTGCCCGGGCCGTCCACTGCGGTTACCAGTTCCCAAGAGTGAATAGAACCCAGGGACCCATCACGCATTTTCGCTAGACGTTGCGAACGCTCGATATCGGTGAGCTCTACTAGCCCACCGGTACCAGCGCCGCGCAGGCGGGCACCTGGCGCCAGGAAGTCCTGGTCACGCGGCCCCGCCTGCGTAGAAGTTGTTACTGAAGTCATTGCCTGTAACAGACAACTTTCCTCAGGCGCTCTGGTGGAAGGTACGAGCCAGAACGTCCAGCTGCTGCTCGCGGGTTAGCTTGACGAAGTTAACGGCGTAGCCAGAAACGCGAACGGTCAGGTTCGGGTACTTCTCGGGGTTCTCGATGGCGTCCTCGAGGGTGGAGCGGTCTAGCACGTTGATGTTGGCGTGGTACAGACCCTTGACGCCCTGCTGAGCCTCGCGGTTAGCCTTCATGGAAGCTAGGCGCTCTTCGTAAGTGGTGGCCATTTTCTTTCTCCTTTTAGAGATTGCCGGTATTTCCGGCGGCCCGCCGCCGTCTGGGTTAGGCGGCGGGCCTAGGTTTTACTGGATGCTGTGTGGGTTAGAAACCCTTGGTTGCGTCTTCCACGCAGGACTCGTCGGCCAGGAAGCCGGCGTCGAGGATACCAACCAGGTTGGCTACCTGCTCTTCCTTGGTACGGCCCAGGCCCTGCGGGGTAATGGTGTTGGTCAGCGAGATGCCGTCTAGAGCATCGTTGTAGTCCAACTTACCAACGCTGAGCATGGAGGCGACCATACCGTGGGTGTCCATACCGTTCTCCGGGTTAGCACCGGGAGAGAACGGGGTGCCCTTGCGGTGACCGGACGGGAAGGAACCGGTGGCCTTGCCGTAAACCACGTTAGAGGTAATGGTCAGTACGGACTGGGTCGGGATCGCGTCGCGGTAGAGCGGAATGGCGCGGATCTTGCTCATCACGGTGTGAACCACGGTGGCTGCGATGTCGTCTGCGCGGTCGTCGTCGTTACCGTAGATCGGGAAGTCACCCTCAGTGCGGTAGTCAACCACCAGGCCAGACTCGTCGCGGATGGGGTAAACCTTGGCGTACTTAATGGCGGACAGGGAGTCGGCCACGATGGATAGACCAGCGATACCGCAACCCATGGTGCGCACGATTTCCTTGTCGTGCAGAGCCATCTCGATAGCCTCGTAAGCGTAGCGGTCGTGGCAGTAGTGGATGATGTTGAGGGCCTCAACGTAGGTGCCCACAACCCAGTCCAGCATCTGCTCGTACTTTTCCCAGATGTCGTTGAAGTCCAGCGGACCGTCACCCTCAACACCCTGGTGGTCGGGGACGATGAGCTTGCCGCTCATTTCGTCACGGCCGCCGTTGATGGCGTAAAGCAGGGCCTTGGCGGCGTTAACGCGGGCGCCGAAGAACTGCATCTGCTTACCTACACGCATCGGGGATACGCAGCAGGCGATAGCGGCGTCGTCGCCCCAGTGCTCACGAATCTGGGGGTCAGACTCGTACTGAATCGAGGAGGTCTCAATCGAGATAGCAGCGCAGAAGTCCTTGTAACCCTCAGGTAGATTCTCATCCCAGAAGATGGTGATGTTCGGCTCGGGAGCCGGGCCCAGGTTACGCAGGGTCTGCAGCAGACGGAAGGAGGTCTTGGTGACCAGGGTACGACCGTCGTCGCCGAAACCAGCGTCAGACCAGGTGGCCCAGTAGGGGTCGCCGGAGAAGATCTGGTCGTAAGCGATGGTGCGCAGGAAGCGGACAATACGCAGCTTCATGACCAGGTTGTCGATCAGCTCCTGAGCGCGAGACTCAGTGATCTTACCGGCCTTTAGGTCACGCTCGAAGTAGACGTCTAGGAAGGCGGACAGACGACCAATTGACATGGCCGCGCCGTCCTGGCTCTTAACAGAAGCTAGGTAAGCGAAGTAGGTCCACTGCACGGCCTCGTGAGCGTCCTTAGCCGGGCCGGAGATGTCGTAGCCGTAAGAAGCAGCCATGTTCTTGAGCTTCTTGAGGGCCTTGATCTGCTCGGCGTGCTCCTCGCGGAAACGAGCCCAGTGCTCGGAGAAGGGCTGGCCGACGACAGAGTCCTTGTCCTTCTGCTTCTGCGCAATTAGGTAGTCAACACCGTATAGGGCTACGCGGCGGTAGTCACCAATAATGCGGCCACGACCGTAAGCGTCAGGCAGACCGGTAATGATGTGGCTAGAGCGAGCCGCACGAATGTTGGGGGTGTAGATGTCGAAAACGGCATCGTTGTGGGTCTTGCGGTACTTGGTGAAGATCTCCTTCACGGCAGGGTCGTATTCCTTGCCTGCTTCGTGAATAGCGGTCTCAACCATGCGCCAGCCGCCATTGGGCATCATGGCACGCTTGAGGGGGCTGTCAGTCTGTAGACCAACTACTACGTCGTCCTGCTCGCTGATGTAACCGGGCTTAAAAGCATCGATATCGGTGGGGGTGTGGGTGTCTACGTCAAGGATGCGTACTTTGCGTTCCTCGGACAGGTAGTCCTTCTCCAGGGTCTCCCACAGGCTCGTGGTCTTTTCAGTGGGGCCAGCTAGGAACTCTTCACCACCCAGGTAAGGGGTGTAGTTGCGCTGAATGAAGTCGCGAACGTCGATCTCTTCATTCCATTTGCCAAGGTTAAAACCCTGCCAAGCTTCAGGCACCTGCGTGGCGTTTGCCACTGCCTCTGTAGTCATCCAAATCCTCCTGTTCGGTCGGCGTCAGCCGCCCGACATTGGTGGTTCATCGTCCTGTGGGCGAGACAGCGACTCCTTCGCGCCGTCTCCTTAACTCTAAGTCTTTCTGCTTAACTTCTGTCTAAGTTAAGCCTTAAAAACGGCGTTAGGTCCCTCACAAGCAAACGTTAGTCCTATCAGACTAGCGCATAATTGCAGCGTTTTAAGTAGGGTTCCCTAGGTCACGTAAGGACTATAGTCCCACACAAGAGGGTGGTTTAGCTAGGCTTTCACTGCGCGAAAAAAGCCTGTACCCGCGCCACAATCCCCTCGCTATCCATGCCCATATCAGCCATTAGCTGCGCGCGGGTAGCGGTTTCGAGGAACTTTTTAGCAATGCCAATACGTGCCAGCGGGGTGTACAGCTGAACCGTCTCCATTTGATCGCGCAACGTGGAGCCAAAACCGCCATCAACCAGTCCGTCTTCAGCGCTAACCACCAGGTCATAGTCGCGAGTTAGCTGCACTAGAGCCGGGTTAATCGGCAGCAGCCAGCACGGATCAATCACATCAGGGGCGTAGCCCAAAGCCTCTAGCTGCGCTGCTGCTGCTAACGCCGGCTCAACCATAGCTCCGGCTGCCACCAGCAGTACGCGTTTGCCAGCTTCCTGCTTGCTACTGCGGTAAAGCCAGTCCATCCCCTCTAGGGTTTCAATAGCTTCAATTGGGGCGGGCATAGAGCCCTTACGGTAACGCAGCATGCTAGGGCCATCATCGATAGCCACAGCCTGACGCAACTGACTACGCAAAGTGGCTTCGTCACGCGGGGCTGCCAAACGCATACCGGGAATCATGGCAGCCATGGCGATATCCCACATGCCGTTGTGGCTGGCCCCATCTGCGCCAGTAATACCAGCTCGATCAAGCACCACTGTCACTGGGGCGTGGTGCATGGCCACATCCATCAAAAGCTGATCATAGGCACGGTTCAAGAAAGTCGCGTACAGAGCCACCACCGGGTGCATGCCCGCAAAAGCCATGCCAGCTGCCATAGTCAACGCATGCTGCTCGGCAATACCCACATCAATAACCCGCTGCGGATAGGCCTCGGACAGCAGATTTAGCCCCACCGGGGCCTTCATAGCTGCAGTAATACCCACTATCGAGTCATTTTCGTGGGCAATAGCCAAGATTTCTTCAGCAAAAACCTTGGTCCAACCAAAACGCGAAGGCACTACCGGCAACCCAGTTTCCGGGTGGATCTTGCCAACTGCGTGGAAACGATCGGCCACATCCTCCTCAGCCGGGCTATAGCCGCGCCCCTTTTCAGTTTTAACGTGAACGATCACCGGATCTTCATAGTCGTGGGCCAGCTGTAGCGCCGCCTCTAGGGCCTGTAAATCATGACCGTCAACCGGGCCAGTGTATTTAATGCCCAGATCCTCAAAGATAACCTCAGGAACTACCAGATCCTTAAGCCCCCGCTTAAGCCCATGCAGCGCCCCAAAAGCTTTACGGCCCGCTGCTCCCTGGCTAAGCAGCGCCGACTTTATACGCCCTAAAGTACGTTCATATTCAGCTGAGGTACGTAGTGCATCTAGGTGGTGAGCTAGTCCGCCAATAGTTGGGGCATAGGAACGGCCATTGTCGTTAACTACGATCACCAGGTGCTTATCTGGAGAAACCGCAATGTTGTTCATGGCTTCCCAAGCCATACCGCCGGTCATGGCCCCGTCACCAATCACAGCTACCACGTGCGAGCGAGTGTCCCCCTTTAAAGCCTTAGCGCGCCCCACGCCGTCGGCCCAAGAAAGGGCGGTAGAAGCGTGAGAGTTTTCGACGACGTCGTGAACAGACTCAGTGCGTGAGGGGTATCCCGAGAGCCCCCCACGCTCCCGCAGCGCGGAAAAATCATGCCGGCCAGTAAGCAGCTTGTGCACATATGACTGATGCCCAGTATCAAAAATTATGGTGTCGCGTGGAGAATCAAAGACTCGATGCAGCCCAATAGTTAGCTCCACAACCCCCAAATTGGGGCCTAGGTGACCACCAGTGCGAGCTACCGATTGAATCAAGTACTGGCGAATTTCCTCGGCTAGCTCAGGTAATTGCTGCGCCCCTAGAGCCTTGAGATCATCGGGATTACTGATCGACTCCAGAAGTTTACCCAATTGTCTCGACCCTTTCTTGACCGTCTTACGTTTGACCGTCTTGGTGGTTCCAGGCGGCGGGGACCACGCGATAGCCTCTGCTAATTTTCCACGCTAAACCATCAAGCATCAAACCAGCTAGAGCCTAATGTGAGCCGTGACCGGATAGAAACCGAGCAAATTTATCAGCCCCCCAGCCCTGCACGCACGCTTTGCTAGTACTTCACATAGCGATAATTTGTTATCGAAACATGTATAGAGCCTAAAAACCGGTTACTCTTTAGCTACGCAAACGGTTTCGAGCGTTGATTGGAAGCATCCATGACTCAACAAGCACCTTACGGTACCTGGCCATCGGCGGTAACGCCGGAGCTAATCACTTCGCGTACCGTACACCTGTCGCAACTGCGCATTGATGGCGCGGACACCTATTGGGTTGAACGCCGCTCTAACCGGGGCGGGCGTCAAGTACTACTGCGTCGTGGCAGTGACGGTTCTATTGGTGAAATTCTGCCGCCCACGCCTTCAGGTTCTCTAGTGGACGTACGTTCACGCGTGCATGAGTACGGCGGCAAGGCTTACGCCGTTAAAAATGGCGTGATTGTGGTGTGTGACGGCAATGATGGGCGTGTATACCGTTTTGACTTAAAGCGTCGTATTGCCGGCCTAGTGCCGCTAACTGGTTACGGCGATATGCGCCATGGTGACCTAGAGATCGACGCCGCCCGTGGGCTGGTCTATGCGGTACGTGAAGACCACCGTGGAGCTGAGACTGTAAACACCCTGGTAGCTATTCCGCTCGATGGCTCTGCAGCCCGCGACGACTCCAAGGTTAAGACGATCTTTGCGGACGCAGACTTTGTGGCCGCCCCCACCCCCAGCCCCGACGGCGAACACCTAGCCTGGATCACCTGGAACAGTCCCTACATGCCTTGGGCTTACTCCACTTTGCACGTAGGTAACCTCAATGAGGATGGCACCATTGGTATCCAGCGCACGCTAGCCGACGAGGAAGGCGTGTCTGTTTCTGAGCCGCGTTGGGCTGACAACGTGGATCTGTGCTTCATTTCTAACAAGTCTGGCTACCGCAACCTTTACCGCACGGAAGGCTTCCCGCCTTTGGGCGTGCACGGCGATGACTGGGCTGACCACCTGCGAGTACGCGCTCTGCACCCGATGGAGGCCACCTTCTCGCGTCCGGCTTGGGAACTGGGCCTGCACTCTTACGATGTTCTCGACGGCGAACACCTGATCGCCTCTTGGGCCAGCAACGCGGTGTGGCACCTGGGCACCGTCAAGCTGTCTAATGGTGAGCTTGAAGAGTGGCACACCGGCTGGCAGCCTGTTGGTAACGTGGCCAGTGACGGCGGGCGCGTAGTGGCTTTGGCAGCTACCGAAACCAACGGCCCCTCCATTATTGAAGTGGTCGATGGCAAGGTAACCGTGCTGCGCTCTTCAGGAGCTAGCGAGCCTGACCTGCACTCCATCGCCTTTGCTACTCCCCTAACTTGGCCCACCAGCGATGACCAGGTAGCGCACGGTTTCTTCTACCACCCCGATAATGTCGTTGAAAGCGAGGAAGGCGCCTCGGAGCTACCCCCGTTGATCGTTAATGTTCACGGCGGGCCCACCAGTGCCGCAGACCCCACCTACAACCTTGGGGTGCAGTACTGGACCAGCCGTGGTTTTGCCTACCTGGACGTGAACTACCGTGGTTCTAGTGGTTTTTCCACCACTTACCGCAAGGCTATTTACGGCCGCTGGGGTGAGGTGGACGTTGCTGATGTAATCAGCGGCGCCAAGTACCTGGTGGAGCGTGGCCTGGTAGACCCCGCGCGCATCGCAGTACGCGGCGCTAGCGCCGGTGGTTTCACCGCTCTTAACGCCGCAGTTCACTCTGATGTGTTCTCTGCGGTATGCACCCGCTACGCCATTGCTGACTTGAAGCTACTGGCGCAAAGCAAGATGCCTAAGTTTGAGGCTCACTACGTGCAAACCTTGATTGGCTATAAGGATCTAGATGATCCGGTAGTGGCTCAGCGTTCCCCCATCAACCATGTTGATGAGATTAACGCACCGCTGCTATTGCTGCAGGGTAGCTCTGACCCGATTGTGCCGGTTAACCAGGCTGAATCTATGTTCGATGCTGTTGACGCTCAGGGACTGCCGGTGGCCCTAGAGATTTTCCGTGGAGAAGAGCACGGTTTCCGTCTGGCGCAAAACATCACCAAGGCTTTGGAAGCTGAGCTCAGCTTCTACTGCCAGGTTTGGGGTATCCACCGCGAGGAGAAGCTCTACTCCCCCGCGATCTTGAACCTCAAGTAAGCCTTAACGCAAAGTAGGGGCGGCTCCTTTTGGGAGCCGCCCCTACTTGTTAGCTGCTAGTTGCCGCCTAATGCTAGTCACTGTCTAGAGCTTTAACAGCCCTATTTAGGGCTTAAACCCAGGCTCAGTACGCATCTGGGCCTTAGCTAGTCTGACGGTTAGCTGGCCTGTGCTTAGCTAGCGGTTTTTTCTGCCAGCTCGCGCTTAATATCGGTAATACGCTCAGCGTTTTGCACAATACGACGCGGATTAGAAGCCCACATCCACACTGCGCCTAGCAGGCAAGACACCAGCGGCACATAGCTTAAAGCTGCCCCACCACCAGCCCAGGCAGCACCATAAGTGGCCTCATCGAAAGCAAAACCAACCAGGCACTGGATAGTAGCTATAGCTAAAGCCACCCCACCTAGGATGCGCATGCGTCGCCCATTATGCGCCACGGCCACAGCAATCACCGCGTAAACCACTACCGCTAGCCAATCCATATAGGTGCCTAGTTGGTAGTCGGTGGTGTTGAAAACCGGAATCAAGATAACTAACGCAAGCACTGCATAGAGCACCACCATTAACCTGCCCCAGCCATAAGCAGTACGACGGTCATCCTTAACCGTTCGCGCTGGTGAGGCACTTGGGGTGCGCTCTTGAGTATCAGCCACGTTTACACCTTCCCATTTGTAACCACCAGGAATTCTAACGCAACTGTGCAGCCCACACGGCCCATAAGGCCTAGAGGGCGGGTAACATGAGGGGCATGAGTGAACTAATTGCTTCCAAAGAGGCACTTACCACGGTCGAGGTAAATAACTTGATCTTGTTGGCTAGTGCCGGCGCCGACGGCGTTGTACTACACCTGCCCGAGCACAAGGGTTTGGAAGGTCTAGGCCAGTCAGCTACCCAAAAACTGGCTGAAACCGCTCAGGAGCTAGGCTTCAAGGCCTCACTAGACCAGGTGCTGCGCCTACCTGCTGCGATTGTTTCTGGGCTAAGTGCCAAAAACATTTTGCTAGTTGGGGTTGGTAAGCAGGCGCTAAGCCAGGAAACGCTGCGCCGCGCGGCTGGCCGCGCCACCCGTGAACTATCTGGCACCGACAGCGCCGCTATCGCCTTCCCCACCCCCACTGCCCAAGACAGTGTGGCAGTAGCTGAAGGCGCCCTGCTGGGAGCTTATGTATGGGCTCGACGCATTCCTGCTTCACCTGAGCCGGTAGCCAAGATTTACGTTCTAGGCGCCTGCCCTGAAGAAATTGAGCGCGCTCAAAAAGTAGTTAGCGGCGTTAACATTGCCCGCGATCTGGTAAACGACCCGCCCAACAAGCTGGTTCCCGCTGATTTTGCCGAATTTGCCAAGCAGGCAGTTAAGCAGCTGCCGGTTGACTACCAGGTGTGGGAAGAAAAGCAGCTGGTTAAGGAAGGCTTTGGCGGCATTATCGGGGTTGGTAAGGGATCTATTCACCCCCCGCGTCTAGTGAGGCTGGACTACCACCCCAAGTCCGCTAAGTCCCACGTGGCTCTAATTGGTAAGGGCATCACCTTCGACTCGGGTGGTCTGTCCATTAAGCCTGCTTCCTCCATGCCTGAGATGAAGTCGGATATGGCTGGCGCCGCTGCAGTGCTGGGTACCGTAATTGCTGCCGCCAGCTTGGGTGTGGATGTGCACGTAACTGGCTGGTTGGCTATTGCGGAAAACCTGCCCGCTAACGACGCCACTCGCCCTAGCGACGTAATCACCATGTTCAACGGCAAGACGGTTGAGGTCACCAACACCGACGCCGAAGGCCGCCTGGTTATGGCCGATGCACTAGCAAAGGCTGTAACTGAAAACCCTGACGCCGTGCTCGACATTGCTACCCTAACCGGGGCCCAGATTGTGGCGCTAGGTAACCGCACCTCAGGCGTGATGGGCTGCGAGAGCACCCGCACTGAGGTGGTTGAAGCCGCCAAGGTAGCCGGTGAGGACTTCTGGCCCATGCCACTGCCCGAATACATGGCAGCCGAGTACGACACTCCTTTCGCTGACCTGACCAACGCCACTATGGGCAACCGCGCCGGCGGCATGCTTAAGGCTGGTTTGTTCCTTAAGGAATTTGTGGCTGACACTCCTTGGGCTCACCTGGATGTGGCCGGCCCTGCTTATAACGACGGCGCCGCCTGGGGTTACAACCTGCCTGGCGGTACCGGCGCGGGTGTACGCACCATGCTGGCCTTCATTGAGGCCAAAGCCTAAGACAACGACATAAATAACGACATGTCGTGACCACTATCACCGGCCGATCGGGACTGTAGTCCCGATCGGCCGGGCATTTTGGCACACCGCGTTGTTAAACAATGAGACAATTAGGTCATGCACCTACCGCCCCAGTTGGGACGGACCCCCATAATGCGAGGAGCATTTCGTGACTGACACCGTGTACGACTTGGTTATCCTTGGCGCTGGTTCAGGTGGCTACGCTGCCGCCCTACGTGGCGCCCAGCTTGGCCTCAAGGTTGCCCTTATCGAAGCCGATAAGGTTGGCGGCACCTGCTTGCACCGAGGCTGCGTGCCCACTAAGGCAGTGCTACATGCCGCTGAAACTGTAGATTCTTTGCGTGAGGCTCCCGCCCTGGGCATTAACGCCCAGCTAACGGGAATTGATATGCCTAAAGTTAAGGCCTACAAAGATGGCATCATTAACCGTATGTATAAGGGCCTGCAGGGCCTAATTGCCTCACGCGGCATTGAATATGTCTCCGGTTGGGGACGCCTGGTTGCTGCTGACACCGTCGAGGTTGATGGGCGTCTATACCGTGGTAAGAACGTGGTTTTGGCTACCGGTTCTACCTCTAAAACTATCGGCCAGGAGATTTCCTACCCGGTTATCACCAGTGAGCAGGCTCTGGAACTAGACCACGTACCTGCCAGCGCCATTATTTTGGGCGGTGGCGTTATTGGTGTTGAGTTCGCTTCAGCTTGGACCAGCCTAGGCAGCCAAGTCACCATTATTGAGGGCCTGCCCCACCTGGTTCCCAATGAGGATGAAGCTATCTCTAAGCAGCTTGAGCGTGCCTTCCGTAAGCGCAAGATTGCTTTCAAGACTTCCACCATGTTTGAGCGCGTTGAGCGCACCGCCACCGGCGTGAAGGTGTTCACCCGTGACGGGGGCGTATACGAGGCTGAGGTGCTGCTGATCGCCGTCGGCCGTGGCCCGGTCACCGAAAACATGGGCTTTGAGCAGGTGGGTGTAAAGATGGAGCGCGGCTTTGTACTCACCGACGCCTACTGCCGCACTAATGTCCCTGGCGTGTGGGCTGTGGGCGACATTGTCCCCGGCGTACAGCTAGCTCACCGTGGCTTTGCCCAGGGTATTCAGGTCGCTGAAACCATTGCTGGCCTGGAAACCCGCCCGGTTGACGACAACCTGGTACCTAAGGTGACTTTCTGCGAGCCTGAGATTGCCTCGGTGGGTCTAAGCGAAGCTAAGGCTAAGGACAAGTACGGCGCGGACGCCGTCGTCACCAGTGAGTTCAACGTAGCCGGTAACGCTAAGAGCCAGATCCTAGGCACCCAGGGCTTCGTCAAGCTGGTAGCTCTTAAGGATGGCCCCATCGTGGGCTTCCACGCCATCGGCGCCCGCATGGGTGAGCAGGTAGGTGAAGGCCAGCTGATGGTTACTTGGGAGGCTTACGCCGACGACGTCGCCGCCCTGGTACATGCCCACCCCACTCAGAACGAGACTCTCGGTGAGGCCGCAATGGCACTTGCCGGCAAGCCCTTACACAACCACGGCTGAGATAGGTAGATAGTAAGACCATGTCACACTCCGTTGAAATGCCCGCCCTGGGCGAATCTGTAACTGAAGGCACCGTTTCTTCTTGGTACAAGGCTGTAGGCGAGCACGTCGAAGCCGATGAACCGCTGGTATCGGTAGCCACCGACAAGGTAGACACTGACGTGCCCTCCCCTGTCTCTGGTGTAGTTGAGCAGATCCTGGTTCCTGAAGATGAGACCGTTGACGTAGGCACTGTAATCGCCATTATTGGTGACGGCTCTGGCCTAGGTGGCGCTGCTGAAGCTACGCCGGCGCCCGTAGCCGAGCCGGCTCCTGCCCCGGCTCCTGTAGCAGCAGAGCCCACCCCGGCTGCGCCTGCTCCGGTAGCTGAGCCCGCCCCGGCACCAGCTGCGCCTGCTGCAACCCCGGCCCACAGTGACGACACCGCTGGCACTGAGGTAACCATGCCGGCCCTGGGTGAATCTGTAACTGAAGGCACCGTTTCTTCTTGGTACAAGGCTGTTGGTGACACCATTGAGGCTGACGAGCCGCTGGTATCGGTGGCCACTGACAAGGTAGACACCGACGTGCCTTCCCCTGTCTCCGGTGTAGTTATTAAGCTGCTGGTTCCTGAAGACGAGACCGTAGATGTTGGCACTCCTATCGCCATCATTGGCGCTCCCGGCGCTGCCCCGGCTGCGCCTGCCCCGGCACCTGTAGCAGCAGAGCCCACCCCGGCTCCCGCTCTGGCCGTACCTGCCCCGGTAGCTCCGGCTGCTCCCGCCCCGGCTGCTCCCGCCCCGGCTGCTCCCGCCCCGGTCGCTCCCGCCCCGGTAGCTCAGGCACCGGCACCAGCTGTGGTAACTGAGCCCGCTCCCGCTGCAGTAGCTGAGCCGGCACCTAGCGTTGTCACTAACTCGGCCTATGTAACCCCGCTGGTACGCAAGCTGGCGCGTGAAAAGGGCGTAGACCTAAGCACCGTCACCGGTTCTGGGGTTGGTGGACGCATCCGTAAGGAAGATGTGGAAGCTAAGGCCGCCCAGATTGCCGCTGAGAAGGCTGCTCAGGAAGCCGCCGCTAAGGCTGCTGCTCAGGCTCCGGCCCCCGCTGCACCCGCCCCTGCTGCGTCTGCCCCGGCAGCCGCTAAGCCAGCTGTGGACACCACCTTGCGCGGTAAGACTGAGAAGATGAGCCGCCTACGTCAGGTCATCTCCACCCGCATGATCGAGTCGCTGCAGACCTCTGCACAGCTGACCACTGTGGTGGAAGTTGACGTAACCCGGATCGCTTCGCTGCGCGCTCGCGCCAAGAACGCCTTCCTGGCTGCTAACGGCACCAAGCTGACCTTCCTGCCCTTCTTCGTGCAGGCAGCCACCGAAGCGCTCAAGGCTCACCCCAAGATCAACGCCTCTATCAACGGCAAGGAAGTTACCTACCACGCGGTAGAGCACATCGGTATTGCCGTAGACACCCCGCGTGGTCTGCTGGTTCCGGTAGTTAAGAACGCTGGCGACCTGAACATTCCGGGTCTGGCTAAGCGCATCAACGACCTCGCGGCCCGCACCCGCGACAACCAGGTCAACCCGCAGGAGCTGAGCGGCTCCACCTTCACCATTACCAACACTGGTAGCGGTGGCGCCCTGTTTGACACCCCCATCATCAACCAGCCTGAAGTAGCTATTTTGGGCCTGGGGGCAATCACCAAGCAGCCGCGCGTGGTGCGTGACGCTGATGGCAACGAAACCATCGGTATCCGCTCGGTGTGCTACCTGGCTCTGTCCTACGACCACCGCCTGGTTGACGGCGCTGACGCCGCCCGTTACCTGATGACCGTCAAGAAGCGCCTTGAAGAAGGCGACTTCGCCGGCGAGCTGGGACTGTAAAACAAGAAACTGTAACCAACAGTTTCTAGGGGGCTTGCAGCATTAGCTGCAAGCCCCCCTTTCTTTTATAAAACCACCCCTAGAATCCAGTCTGCGCGTTATTACTCCACCACTAGAACCGGTTGCTCTAGCACTAGACCCAGTCCCCGGTTACTCCAGTGCTAGAGCCGACTGTTAGGACACATTGGCCACAGTAACCGCCAAGCTGTGGTCAGCCACCAAGCTGTGGTCAACCACCAAGCTGTGGTCAACCACCAAGCCCTAATCAACCGCGAGCGCTGTGGGGTTTTTGGTGTCTAGCTGTGGGGTTTTTGGTGTCTAGTTGTGGGGTTTTTGGTGTCTAGTTGTTTTAGGGTGTGGGCGTATTTGGCTGTTTGGGTTGTGCCGGTGATTTGGTTTAGCCAGGTGTGGGTGTTTTGGTTTAGTGGGGGTGCCCAGCCTTGGGTTTGGGCGTGGGTGTATTGGGTGGTGGTTGTGGCTAGGAGTTTGTTGATGCCGGGTTGGTTTGGGTTCAGGGTTGGGAGTATGTCTAGTAGTAGTTTGAGGCTTAGTTGTGGGTTGAGGTTTGCTAGGTCGTTGAAGGCTTGTGCCCAGCGGTTTAGTTTTATGGTTTTGGCTGTGGTGAGGAAGGCGGTGAGTGTGTCGTTGTAGTTGAGTTGTTGGTGTGTGGTGAGGTTGTTGAGGGTTTCGGTGCCGAGTGTGCGTAGTTCGGTTTTGTTTTCGCCCATGGCTAGGGGTAGTAGTTGGGCGGTGAGTGGGTCTAGGTGGTTGGTGTGTTGGGTTATGGCTTGGTAGCAGTTTGGGGTTAGTTGTTGGCTGTCTTGTTTGTACCATTGGCTGGTTAGTAGGCAGATGGTTAGGTGGCGTGGGTTGATGGGGTGGGTGTATTGGTGGGGCTCAATGTCTGTGCCGGTGTTGGTGGTGTCTGTTAGGGGGGTTAGTTGTGGGTTTGTGGGTGGGGTGGGGGTGTTTATTTGGGGGCGCCAGTAGGCGTAGGTGGGGGTGTTGTTTTTGGTTTTGGGTGTGCCGGTGCGTGGGTTGTAGGCTTGTTGGCCGACCCATGTGATGGTTATGGTGTTTAGGTATTTTTGGGCTTGTTTGGCTAGGGTGCCGTTTAGGGCTTGGGTTATTTGTTTGGTTTGGTTGGGGGGTAGTTTGTGGCTGTGTTGGTTTAGTAGGTTTTGGGCGGTTGGGGTGTCGGGGTGGTTGGGGTTTAGGCGTAGTAGGGCTTGGGTTAGGTCGGCTGGGGGTGGGTTGGTGGTGGTGTTTTGTAGGGTGCGTTGTACTAGGGTTAGTGGGTTTATGGTTCCGTCGTTGTGGGTGGGGGTGGCGAGGAGTTGGTAGGTTTGGTGGTTTTTTAGTAGGGCGCCGATTTCGTTGATTCTTTGGCGCATTAGGGTTGGTATTTGTGTTTCTAGGTTGTTGAGGGTTGAGGCTAGTTGTTTTTGGGTTGTGGTTTGGGGGTTGAGGGCTAGTTGTAGGAGAAGTCCGATTATTTGTTTTGGTTTGGGTTTGTCTTTGACTAGGCGTGTGGCTAGTTTGGTTAGGGGTTGGGTGGGTTGGATTGGGGTGGTGGCTAGGTAGTTGAGTAGTAGTTCGAAGTTGAGGCCTAGTTTTTCTTCTTGGGCTATTAGGGTTGTTTGCCCGTATAGGTTGTGGCTGGTTATGGGGGTTAGTTTGGTTGTTTGGGTGGGTGGGGTTGTGATTGGTGACGGCGTTGGTGCGTTGGGTTTTGGGGTGGGTTCTGCTGTGTTGGTGTTTGTTGGGTCTTGGGGGATGGGGGTGGTTAGTGTGGCCTGTAGTTTTTGGGCTGTGGGTTGTGTTAGGGGGTCTAGCTGGGTTTGGGCTAGTAGTTGGGTTAGTTGTGTTGGTTCGATGAGTTTGGCTTTGAGGCTTTGTTCGGCTAGGTCTAGGGCTAGGCGCTGGACTTGGGGGTGTGGGAATGTTAGGGCTAGGTCTAGTAGGGGCTGTATTTGGTTTGGGTTTATGGCGTTGAGGTTGTCTAGCAGGATTTTTAGTACCCCGACGGCGTTGGTTTTGGTGCCTGTTAGTGCGCCTGGGCAGTGGTGTAGGAAAAGGGTGGTGTCTAGTTGGTTGGTGTGGGAGGTTTTTGCTAGTTCGTTTACTGCCAGGGTGGTGGTGGCTGTGATTGGGCTTGTTAGCAGTGCACATAGGGGTGCTTGACGTGAAGCTGCTTCGTTTGGGGTCATTGCTAGCATGCGTAAAGTGCGTGAATACCAGCCGGCTCGGGTGGCGGGAAAGTCTGCGGCTAGCATTTGTAAAAGCGTATCTAGTAGCTGGTCGCGTTCAATTAGGCCTTCGTCGATACAGGTTTTTAGTGTGCGTGACCAGCCCATTGTGCCGGCGGGGCGGGTGGCGGAGTTGTCGCATTTGGCTAGGGATAGGCCTTGGTTACCTTCTTGGGCTAGCATGAGCCACACTAGTTTTTGACGTAGGTGTTTATCTGCGCGCATAAGTGGCATCTGCAGGGCGGGGGTTAGGCCAATTAGGGCCGTCTGGTAGGTTTGGTTGTACTCTAGGTTTAGCTCGCCATGCATTTGGGCTAGGTGTATGAACCCTATGCCAGCTATCCAGTAGGAGTCTGTTTTGGCGCATAGCTGTAGTTGTGACGCTTCTGGTGGGCCTTGGTTGATTTCAACCATGCGTTTGTAGACTTGCTCTAGGGTGAACTGGTCTGGGTGGGTGTCAATCCAATGGTCTAGGCCCCAAAAGTCTTGGCATTGGTCTAGTTGTTGTGGCCGGCGTTTTGGGTTCATTTGTTTTCCTTAAGTTTTAGGTATACGGCTAAAACATGTTTGCATGGGCCTCGTCCGCCCCGGTGTTTTAGCCACCAGGGGCAGGTGCACTGGTAGGCGCCTATATTAAGGTGGTTCTGAGGAGCTTGTACCTGGTAGTGGTTGGCGTCTGAAACTACTTGGTAGCACAGATTGTTTTGGGGTCTGATAGCTCCCTTATCTAGTAGTGCGCGCGCCCCGGCTAGGCGTGGATGCATGGCTTCTAGTGTGTCTTTAACCGGTAAGGGGCGGTGAAAGTAGCTGGAGTTGGTTACATCAAAACCCACTTGGCCGCTAGCGGCCAGCAAAGCCAGTGCCGCAGCTACCCGCTGCTTGCTAAGCCCCACTTGCCTAGCTATCTCGGGCACATCAATACGCCCTTGGAAAGATAGCAGGGTGTTAAGCCAGGCGGCGTCGTCTTTTTCAGGGGCGGAACCTAGTAGTGCAAGCGTTGCCCCCTCCCCCGAAAAACCACGTGTTTTAGCGGGGCTAAGCCCAACATTTAGCCGTGCCCCGGGCAGGTGCGCCACCCACAGGCTAGCCACTGCTTCACTGTTTTCGCCAACGCTAGGCCCATAGGCTTCTAAGCAAGTTACCTGATGCATTAAAGGCTCAAACACTCGCAGCCGCTCTGGGCCGGCCACGCACACGCTAGCCGGGGTGGGGGTTATGCCCAGGCGCAGGCCCCGTAAGGCTTTAGCCGCCCACATCACGCAGCCGGTAGAGCTAGAGCGCGGCAGGGCGCGAATAAAAGCCCGCGCCTGGGTGGCGTCTAACCGATGCACTAAAGCCATATTTGAACTAAGCACCTGGGTTTGGGCAAAACTTTTAAGCCACCGCTGCGTCAAAGGTACTTTTTCTTCATGTACCTGGTAATCCAAAGTGGTGGCTTTTAACCCTGCCTGACCCACGCTCAGGTGTAAAGGCTCCCCTACCCGCAGTGACGCTAAGGCCGCACGTAAAGGCTGGTTAACGTCCACATTAGTTACCCCCACCCCCAAATGGGTGGCATCCAAGGCGGCCCTGTCAACGTCCAGGCGCGCATAGACTCCACAGCAGGCACTGAAAGATTCAAAACGTAGGCCCTCATCTGTGCTAGTAACCACCGGGTCAAGTGTGCCTGTAGGTTCACCGCCACGCCCCATAGTGGGGGGCGTGTAAAACCTGGTGCGTGCCAGGCGTGCCACCGCTAACAGGCCGGCCCCAACCACGTCAGGGTGGCGCATAAAACCAGAGAAAAAATAAGGATTAGCTACCTGCCCGCTAGGGGTAAAGCCACCACAAGTAGCTAAAGTGAGACCGCCCGCGTCCAGGCGTGAAGGGGCAAGGTAACGGTAGGTCAGCTCCATGGCGCCCCCTTGACATAAATCCTAGCTTCAGGCTAACACAAACAAAGCCCTAAACAGCCAAACCCAAAGCCATGACAGTGTCAAATGGCGCTCGCGGTTTTAGACCGCCACGTCTCTTGCCGCAAAGCAGTGCCTTGCAAAAACCACTGACGCACCCCACAGTCACAAGCCCCACAGCAGCTTAAGGCAGCCCTAGGCCCAGGCGGGTTAGTAAACCTCTACTAGGCGCCAGGGGGAAGAAAGCAACACGAAAGTTTGATACTTAGGTTCTGGGGCGTCTACTTGACGTGATTGGCCGTTTTCGGTGCGTGTAGTGGCGCTTTGTGTTACTCGTGCCCGCCAAGCTTGGGCGCCAGGGTATTTAGAAGCTAAATGTTCGGGCACGGCCACGGCCGTAAAATCATCTAGGGTTGTTTTAAGTCCCGTAATTTTGACGTTTTTAGCTTTAAGCTGGCTCATCAGGTTAGCGTCATCCTTGGCCACAGTGGAACCTGGCTCGCTAACAGCAGCCATTTTCTTGTCGTCAAGCCCCATAATGGCCTGGTCGCGTTGAGTAGCTAAAGACTGCAATGCCACTCTAGGGTCAGTGTCTGCATCCAGTGTGGCTGAGGCGCTAGCCACCGGGACAGGTTTAGAATCCAGCCAACCTGAATGAGGTAGCCAAACCCCAACCCCCACAGCTAAAGCTGCTACCACTGCTAAAGTGATGAAGCTAAAATAACGTTTCCTGCTTTCCATTGCGCGCGGCAAATAGCGGGTAGGTTCACGCACCGCCCTATCACGCAGCTCATTAGCCACCAGTCCATCAGCGTTACCTCGTTTGATTGGCTGTGGCGCCCCCAGCTCAGCGGCCCTAGCTGCCGCCGTGCGGGCGCTAATACGCTCTGCTGGATCAGTGCGGCACATCAAAGAAGTAATTACGTTTAGTCGTGGCGGCACATAATCACCGGCCGCCTCCTGCAACACCACACCCAGCGAATAAACATCACCGGCGGCGCTGTGACCGCCATAGGCTCCTTCAGGTGGGGTATAGCGGCGTGTACCAATCTGCCCATAGGCGGTAAGTAAATCAATAAGCTTCACAGAGCCATCAGGCAACACCAAAATATTGGCGGGCGAAATATCGCCGTGCACCAGTCGGTTTTCATGTAAATAAGCCAAGGCTGTGGCTGCCTGATCCAGTAGTGTAGCCAGCTCCCCCGGCTCCAGTGCGCGCCCACCAGCCAAAATGACTGCTAGGTTAGTGGCTTCAACCCAGCGGCTGACAATGGCTACCTTTTCGGGGCCAGCTTGGCGGATTTCAATAACATCCTCAATGCCATGGTGGCTTACCGGCAGCAGACGGCGGGCTTTAATTTCGGCGTCGTCACCACGTTTACAAATACGGATAACCACATGGCGGCCGTTACGGTCCAGGCAGCGGCGCGGCACCAACCCATTTTCGCCGCCCAACGTGCCACCAATAGTGAATCCCTGCTTTTGCAGGGCCTTAGTGGCGCGCTCATCCCACAAGGCACCCACCTTGGGAACCTTGATCCCCGTCTTTACGGGTTGTGAAGGAGAGCGTCGTTTAAACATGGTTTCCTTTAACGTAACAACTGAATTCTATCCGCCGTTAAGAAACGGTATCAAAGCTTGGGTCAGGTTGTAATAGAGTTACAGGCGTGGAGCAGGTTGTGACTACGGGATTAATCCCCTACCGTCAAGGTTGGCAGCTCCAACACGATTATGTCACGCAAATTGCCTCTGGGCAGCGAAAATCAACCATAATCTGGGTTGAACACGAACCGGTTTACACCGTGGGTAAACGCACCCACTCCTGGGAGCGCCCCAGCGGTGACCTGGTTGGCGGCGTAGAGGTTATTGACGTTGACCGTGGGGGCAAAACCACCTGGCATGGGCCTGGGCAGCTGACAGTTTATCCTCTAATAAAGCTAGCCCACCTAGATGTTATTGAGTACGTGCGTGCTTTAGAAGGCGCCGTCATGCAGTATTTAGCCTCCCTGGGGCTGGGCGCTATACGAGTACCACAGCGCTCTGGGGTGTGGCTGCCAGCTGACGAACAACGCCCAGAACGTAAAATTTGCGCCCTGGGAGTGCGCGTTACACGCGGGGTAACCATGCACGGCATTGGTTTAAACGTGAATCCTGACCTGGAAGCTTTTAGCCTAGAGCGGATCATTCCCTGTGGCATTAGTGACGCCGGAGTTACCTCCCTGGCCGCTGAGCTAGAAGGAAATTGGTCTGTTAACGAGGTTGCCAACCAGCTACGCCCCTACCTGGAAGAGCACCTGAGCCCGCTAGCGGATCCAAAATCACTATAAACCGCGATCCCACCAGGGAAAAAAGTCCTAAAATAGTTGTTACGGCTAAGCACAGACCGGACGTAAAGGAAGATTCGTGACCAACCCAGTAAATCCGGCAGGACGTAGGCTACTGCGTGTAGAAGCACGCAACGCTCAGGTTCCTATCGAAAAAAAGCCTTCCTGGATCCGTACCAAAGCGGTTGTAGGCGACACCTACAAGGACGTACGCAAACTTGTGCGTGAAAAGAAGCTGCACACTGTTTGCGCTGAAGCTAACTGCCCTAACGTTTATGAATGCTGGAATGACCGCGAAGCTACCTTCCTGGTAGGTGGCGGGGTTTGCACACGCCGCTGCGATTTTTGTGATATCGCTACCGGCCGCCCAGGCACTTTCGACCGTGAAGAACCCGCCCGGGTGGGGGCGTCTGTGGCCGACATGCAGCTACGTTACGCCACCGTCACCGGGGTTGCCCGCGATGACTTGGACGACGGCGGGGCCTGGCTTTACGCCGAAACTGCCCGCCAGATCCGTGCCCAATCACCCGGCACCGGGGTGGAGCTACTAATCCCTGATTTTCGGGTAAACCCCAAGCATTTGGACGAGGTTTTCTCCTCACGCCCCGAAGTTTTAGGCCACAACCTAGAAACCGTGCCGCGCATCATTAAACAAATCCGCCCCGCTTTCTCCTATGAGGGCTCACTGGAGGTAATCACCCGCGCCCACGAGGCTGGGTTAGTAACCAAATCCAACCTGATTTTAGGTATGGGTGAGCAGCCCGACGAGATTGAAGATGCCCTAGCTGACCTGGTAGATGCCGGCTGTGACATCCTAACCATCACGCAATATCTACGCCCCTCACGCCTACACCACCCCATTGACCGGTGGGTTAAACCCCAAGAGTTTGTGGCTCTAGCTAAGCTAGCGGAGCAGATGGGCTTTGCGGCAGTTATGAGCGGACCCATGGTGCGCTCGTCCTACCGTGCCGGGCTGCTGTGGGGGCGAGCCATGCTTAAACGCGGCTGGCCTATCCCTGAGCACCTAAGTGACCTGGCCAAGCCGGTTACCACCATGCAAGAAGCCAGCTCGCTACTAGCGCATCAAGGATTAGCTAGCTAAGGGCCGTTTTATTGGTTAAAGCACCAAATCGTTTATCCTTATATATGTGAGTGAGAAGACCCCAGCTACCAAGAAGAAGCGCCTGGCGCGCATCCGTACCTTCGCCCGAAACCTGAAGGACGCCTACACAATTTCAAAGCGCACCTACCCCTGGGTAGGTTGGGCCCTGCTGGGTGTGTTAGTGGCCTTCCTAGCCCTAGCCGTAGCTATTTCTATGGCCAGCGGCCAGCCGGTATGGTACTGGATTTTGATGGCCCTTTTGGTTATCGCCGCCATCGACCTAATGATTTTGTCGTGGACCGTCAAGCGCGCCTCCTACAGCCAGATCGAAGGTATGCCCGGTGCCGCCAAAGCCGTGCTTGACCAGCTGCCGCGCGGCTGGACCCTGGAAGAAAACCCGGTGTTCATCAACCAGAAAAACCGCGACGTGGTGTGGCGTATGGTTGGCCGTCCCGGTGTGGTGCTAATCGTTGAGGCCCCTCACTCTCGCGCTGGCAAGCTCATCAATGAGGAAACCCGCAAAGTCAACCGCGTAGTTCCCAACGTTGCGGTACACGCCCTTGAGGTAGGCACTGAAGACGGCCAGGTACGCCTGATCGAGCTAACCAAGCGCCTGCGCAAACTACCCACCAAACCTAAGTACCTCACCAGCGCCGAAATTACTCGCGTCTCCCAGCGTCTTAGCACCATTGGTTCTAACGGCCTGCCCATCCCCAAGGGCATGGACCCGCGTAAAGCCCGCATTAACCGCCGTGCTCTACGCGGACGCTAAATCTACACTCGCTTTAGACACCCAGCCGCTGACTGACAAGGTCAGCGGCTACTTTTATCCCAAATTTGGGCTACCTGCCAGCTAGGAACTTCGTCCCGAACAGCAGTTTTTAGGCTAAGAGCCACTTTGTATGAAACAAACTGTTTACATTGTCTCTATGGTTTCGTCACCTGTAGCGGTTAGAGTGTTTATGTCGCAAACAGCGACTGCCCATTCCCTAGGCTACTTAAGAGGAACATATGTTCGCGGATGCGCGCCAGGCAGAGGAATACATTAAGTCAGAGGGCGTCGAGTTCATTGACGTTCGCTTCTGTGACTTACCGGGGGTGATGCAGCACTTCACTATCCCCGCCCACACTTTAGGCGATGCGCTAGAAGACGGCGTAATGTTTGATGGTTCTTCCATCCGTGGTTTTACCTCCATTGAAAAGTCAGACATGAAGCTAGTGCCTGACCTATCAACCGCCTACCTAGACCCCTTCCGGGATGCTAAAACACTAATCGTTAACTTCCGCGTAGTTGACCCATTCACTGACGAGTCTTTCTCTCGCGACCCGCGCTCTGTTGCCGCTAAAGCCGAAGCCTACCTGCGTTCCACCGGCATCGCTGACACCTGCTACATCGGCGCTGAAGCCGAGTTCTACCTGCTAGATTCCATCCGCTACCAGGTCAGCCCCGAACACACCTTCTACCAGCTAGACTCCTCCGAAGGCCACTGGGCCACCGGCCGCGATGAAGAAGGCGGCAACCAGGGTTACAAGACCGCCCTTAAAGGCGGCTACTTTCCCGTCTCCCCCAACGACCAAAACGCAGACCTGCGCGACGAAATGGTGCGCTACTGTCAGGAAGTTGGCCTAGACATTGAGCGCGCTCACCATGAGGTGGGCTCTGGTGGTCAGCAGGAAATCAACTACCGTTTCAACTCCCTGCTTGCTGCCGGTGATGACATGATGAAGTTCAAGTACGTCATCAAGAACGCCGCCTGGCAGGCTGGCAAGACCGCTACCTTCATGCCCAAGCCGGTAGCTGGCGACAACGGCTCTGGTATGCACTGCCACCACTCACTTTGGAAGGACGGCAAGCCGCTGTTCTTCGACGAGCGCGGCTACGGTCAGCTTTCGGATCTAGCCCGCTGGTACATTGGTGGTATTTTGGAGCACGCCCCGGCGCTACTGGCCTTCACCAACCCCTCGGTTAACTCTTTCCGCCGCCTAGTTCCAGGCTTTGAAGCCCCGGTCAACCTGGTTTACTCGGCCCGTAACCGTTCTGCTTGCATCCGTATTCCGGTCACCGGCACCTCCCCCAAGGCCAAGCGTATCGAGTACCGCGTGCCCGACCCTTCGGCTAACCCCTACCTGTGCTTCGCCGCAGTACTAATGGCCGGTATCGACGGTATCCGTAACCGTATTGAGCCACGCGAGCCTATCGACAAGGACCTCTACGAGCTCAGCCCCGAAGAGTACTTCGACATCGAAAAGCTACCCTACTCTTTGGACCAGGCCCTAGATGCCCTGGAGGCTGACTACGACTTCCTCACCGAAGGCGACGTATTCACTCCTGACCTGATCGAAACCTGGATCAAGTACAAGCGCGACAACGAAATCCAGCCGCTGCGCGCCCTACCCCACCCGCTTGAGTTCCAGCTCTACTACGATCTGTAAACCACTGGTTAACTACGCACCACCCAGACAGTTACTAGTCACTGTCTAGCTAGCGCTATTTAAGACTGCTCCGGCATGTTCCGTTTAGGACCTGCCGTAGCAGTCTTTTTATGCCCCCGCCACCTTTTAAAGGAACGACGACGCAGGGGCCGACGTCGATAAGCACGTTCCCTTTTTAGAGGCAGCCAGCGGCGCCGTCGTTATCAAGAGCGAGAGCACCGTCATCAGTAGCCTCGCCAGCGCCAAGAACAACTACGACGCCCGGGCGCCGTCGGGGTCAGCGTCAGGGACGGCGTCGACCATAAAACCTAATCCCACAAACACTCGCCCTTTAACTTTTTTTCCAGGCGACTAGTTAAAGCATCAGCATATTGTTCAATACCCTCAGTTAGCTGCGGAGTGTAGACGCGAATAGTTTGGATCCAACCAAGCTTTTGCTCCAAAAACAGCGGCGTCAGTTCCCGGTCAGTAACCGTAGACAAATTAGCCCAACGCTGGCTGTCCATAATCAAGGCAAACTGCCAGTTTTCCTGGCCCGGTTTACGCAGCGCAATATCAACCTTGTAGGCGCTTAACCCATAATCACTTTGCACCTGCCAGCCTCGCTCACGCAAAGCTTTCGCCAAAAGATCACGAAGTAAAATCGCCTGCCTATCGGCGCGCGTTGAGGTATCTGCTTTAACCCCATCCCTGGCCAGCAACAGGTAGTCACGTAAATCTTGCAAACCCTGGGCAGAGTTTTTAGTTAGCTGCATGTCTTCAGGGTCAAATGAAGCAAACACCACCACAGCGGTGCGCGCACGCGTTACGGCTACATTCAACCGGCGCTGACCACCTTGACGGTTAAGCGGACCAAAATTCAGCGGCAGACGATTCTTTAGCGGGTCCTTTGAAAAACCCACACTCATTAAAATTACGTCGCGCTCATCACCCTGCACATTTTCTAGATTCTTAACGAAAATAGTTTTATCTGGAGCCACCCCCTCCCCTGGCATATGCTCAGCAATTAGCGGATCATCGCTTTCTTCAAGCAAAGTGGTAATTAAATCCATCTGCTTGGCGTTCATAGTTACCACGCCCAGGCTTTGACCCTTAGTTAACGGATCGTTTAGGCGCCGCGAAATTTCCTCAATAATCGCTTTAGCTTCCACCTCATTGGTGTTTAGCTTATTGGCTTGGTAGTGGGGATCTGCTTTACGCATGAAGTGGCCATCTACCCGACGCCAGAAAATACCCGTGCCCGGCATTTGCCCGGCGGCAGGCAAAGTGGCCAGCTCATTGGAGTAGTAGTGCTGGTTTGAAAAAGCAATCAAAGATTCTGTCTGGGAACGGTAATGCCAAGTCAACATCAGGCTTGGCAGGCGCACTTCCATAGCTTCATCCAAAATTGACTCTAAATCATTAATGGTTTCGATATCTTCAGCCATGTCATCGTCTTGATTGGCAGCAAAAAAGTTAGTGGGAGGCATCTGTTTGTTGTCACCCACAATCACTGCGGCTTTAGCGCGCCCAATCGCGCCCATGGCTTGAGGCACGGTCACCTGTGAAGCTTCGTCAAAAACCACCAGGTCAAACATAAGCGCACCCGGTTCAATGTGGGTGGCTAGGCTGGCAGGTGAGGCCATTACACACGGAGTGGCGTTTAAAATTTGTTGTCCGTATTTGGAAAACAGGGTGCGGATAGAAGCCGAGTTACGTTTAGCATCAAGCTGCATACGTAGTTGCTGCGTGTCTTGGTCTGGTTGGTTAGTCCAACCTCTGGCCTCAAACAGTTTGGCAGGTAAAACTTGGCGGTACATCTCGCGTACCTGCCGCCAGTTTTTATTGGTTTTTTGTGTTAGCTCTTGCTGCTTGACGGCGTCGAAATTATCTAGCTCAAAAGCCGCCAGTCGCTCCTCAATTGACTGAGCACACAGGGCCAGCTCTAGGGAAGCCTCTACTTGGGCTGGGGTTAACTGCTGATGTTTGAGGTGGTCGGCAAGTTCATCTAAACCTTGACTTTGCAAGGCTTGGATAGCTTTGTTTAAAGTCGCCACTTGACGTAGTTTGGGCAGATCCTGCTCTACCTGCTGGCCGCGTTGTATCCACTGGTCAATGTGGGTTTTTAGTTCCTGGCCGCCAAGATTGCATTCAGGGGCCTGGGTTAGCTCACGCCAGGTGCGCTCAGAGGACTCTAGCCGTTTAAGTGCTTGCCTTAGCTCAGCCAGTTCGCCCGCATCCCACAACCAAATCGGCAGCTTTTCTTGTAGCTCTAGCGAGGCTTGGAAATCTTCCAGGCGCTGCACAAAATCGTTATCCCAAAGCATCAGGCGCTTTTTTAGCTCAGGTAGCTGATCGAGTTGGTCAAGGATATGGGACATCTGGATACGCAAGGCGCGCATCTGTCCTACCGACTCCATAACTTTTTTAGGCCGGTAAGTTTTGACGAGCTTTTTTTGCGCAGTTACCGCAAGTTCAGCTTGCAGGGCGCCTGCCAGTATGGAGGCAAAGTGGCGACGACGTGCGCGCCTACCTAGTTTCCAGCTTCTAGCCTGGACGGCGGCTTGTTCTAGCTGGTCAAGATCACCGATTTCAATAAAAGCTTGCGAGTAAGTAGCTAGCAGGGCTTCGAGTAGGTCTTTAAGGGAGCGAGCTTGGCTTACCACTGTTTTAATTAGCGCCAACGTATCTTCAACTTCTTCGCGTTGAGGGCGGCTAAGTAACTGTTTTTGGTTAACAGCCAGGAATGAGTCTAGATCCTCCCCTGTCTTAGCTGCGCTTAGCTCACCGGCAATGAGCTGGTCAAAAGCGCTAGTTTCTGCCAGCGCAGCGCAGGCAGCAGATAGGTTTAAAGCAGCTTCTTTAAGGCTATTTAGCGAGCCGCTTAGGTCAAAACCTTCCCATCTGGCTAGTAGCTCAGGCTCAACCCAGTTTCTAGCCACATCTTCCACTAAGCCTTCAAGCTCATCTGGGCTAGGGTTTGGATTTTGGGCATAACCACTTGGCAGGGAGATAAGTTTTGCGTCATCATTACGCTTAATATCTTCACTTAGCGTTAATGCTCCCCAAAGTGATTTATTAAGTTTATTTGGGGTACGGATTGCCGTTGAGTATTCCTGTAACGCGTTTATATCCTTAACTAGCCTTGACTTATACCGCTTCCAGAGTTCAGGCTCATAACTGTATTTAGCGTCAATGGCAGCTTTAATTTGATTGCGTACAGTCTTGTTAACATTGCCGGTTCCGTGCATATCCAGCACAAATTTGCTTAAACCTATGTCTTCCAAGCGGACCTTGACAACGTCTAGTGCTGCCTGTTTTTCTGCCACAAATAGTACCTTTTTGCCAGCCATTAGGTTGGCTGCAATTAGGTTAGTGATGGTCTGGCTTTTTCCGGTTCCAGGCGGGCCTTGCAGCACAAAACTACGGCCACTTGTGGCAGCTACAACTGCTTGCAGCTGCGAGCCATCAGCGGCAATTGGCAAAATATTTTTAGTTTCATCGGTCTTAAGAGTGCTTATATCGCTGTCCCCATTGGGATCTAGGAAAGCGCGCCCGGGACTGGTGGCAATATGGGTGAAAACTGGGGAAGCCATAAACTTTTCCCAGCGCTCACTCATATCTTTCCACATGTTAAAGGTTGAGAAGTTAGCGATGAACAAGTATGCCGTCTGCGACACTTTCATCTCGGCGCTAGTCTCTACCAGCTCGCGGCTTATCGCCGTAAACATCTGTAAAATGTCTATCTCACGGCTATCTTCAGGTAGCTCATTAAGTGTAGCCAGCGTTAAGCCGTATTCTTTTTTCAGCCATTCAGATAGGCAATAGTTAGGAATTATTTCACCTTCACCATCGCATTTGATTTTGAAGGGGGCCATTTTAGATGATCGTTCCAGCTTAACTGGAACTAAAAATAGTGGAGCTTTGTTGGTTCTACCTGCCTTAGCGTAGGTTAGCTCCCCTAAGCTTAAGTATAGGTTAGCGTTGCCGGTTTCTTCAGCTAACGTCAGTGATTTTTGTTTTAGACCTTTTAAACCGTTATCGTAGCTAGAGCGATTAGTGTCAATGTGAACCTCATGCTGATCTGATAGTTTGTTATAAAGAACACGATCTGCTAGCTGCGTGGCGTCCTTAATTCCTTTAACCCGGTCAATTGGGTCAATTTTTTTCATGTCCTTTAAGGACAGACTGTGACCAGCGAGAATTAACTGTTCTAGTTCAGCTAGCATGCCTTGGCGTAGCTCTAATTTATAGGCGTTATTTTTAAGACTTAGCAAAGGGTTGGTTAGTTTTAAGTCTAGCAGTCGCCTCTGCCAGTCTTGCACTCGCTGAGGTGGCTCAGCTGGGCTATCAACCTTTGTCTCTTGCGCTAGGACTTCAATTTGCTCTAGAACTTCAATATTTTCGGCAACTTTCCCCTGTTCTCCACTACTATCATCAGCCAAAACCGCAGCATAGGGAACTACTTCAGCTGCGCCGTCGCCGTTAGGTAGGGCGCAATTGCTAGCCATAATTTCCTCAGCATCAAAGCCCTCGATAGATTCATTGATAGGTAACTCTGTAACATGGCTTGCAAGCTGCAAGCGTACATCTACCAGTCCCTGTGCTAACTCAAAATATTTTTCAGCCTCCGCAACGGCTTTTTCAAAAGGTACTCGATTAAGTGCCTGCACTGGATCGAAGACCAATAATTTTTTACCGCGCAGATAATTCTGCGGTTTCATTTTGCCTTGCACTACTGCAGAATTTAAGGGGCGTTCTAGGTTTACTGCAGCTAGTAGTCTACCGCGCGCTATAACTAATACCGGTTTTAGTAGGCAAGCTGCGGCTAGAGCTGAATATAGTAGGACTAGTTCCGAGGCCGTGGCCGTGCCTTGTCGCAAAACCTCACCTGAAGTTCGCAGACGCACTACTGGCACTTGCCAAGTTTCTTCTCCAGCAGTAATCGAAATGTTTGTTGCTACTGTTGAGTTAGCACTGTGATCTGGTTGAAATTCAAATTGGCCAAGTACTTGATAACAGGCTTCAGCTAAATTTTTCAGCTCTTGACGCCCTGAACTTGCTGGTTGCGTATTTAGTAGTTCACGTACTTGTTCACGCAATAGTTGTAGAGCTGGGTCTTGAGTTTGCACATAGCTGGCAAGCATGTCCCAAAGCTCAGGTAGTAGCAAAAATTCTGTGTTGGCCAGGATTTTAAGCGGGAACTCTTCGCTAACACTCTTACCCAAGGACTCAACGGTTACTACCAAGGTGCCTTCGCGCTGCTCAGGTAGGGCACCCAAAGCCTCAGGGTTCACGTGGGATTTAGAACGCAAATCCCATTGATGAACACGTTCAGAGATCTTTTTCGTTATAACAATTGGCGTAAATAACTGCTTACCTTGAAACTTAGCACAAATTGACACTTTGGCACCTAAGGCATCGATCCCACTACCATCGGCTTTACTTAGTTCCACACTTGCAACCAGCCCTAGGTCAGCCCTAGACATTACTCGACTAGTTGCCGGCATGTAGCGCAAAGTGGCATCAAGCGGACCGCAGTGTACTTCAACCTGTTGATAGTGCTCCATTTAAACCTCAATGTAAGCAGTGTTGATAAGCTCCCCTATCTTACATATGCCAGTTGGCGGCTTTTACGGTTTTCTTTTATTTCTAAGATCACAGTTTCATGAAGACAGTTAGATAACAGGTGCACAAAAGTCTACCCAGCCCTCTAGAGGGGCTGTACTGACGCCGTCATTGAGTACATCTCTAACCGACTACCCCTCTAACCGATTAGCTCTCTACCCGATTCAACATTAGGGATAGACCAGAAAACCGAGTGGAGGGATTGGCGCGCGAGAGTGCAGGGGTTTGGTTGGCAGGAGCATCGCTTGATTTACAGGAGCATAGGGGCTCCGCAAAAGCTGACAAAACCTAGTACTAAAGATGACATGTAGACTGAAACATACGGACCGACAGAGGCTCCCCGAAGGCTGGCGGCAATTTTTCTCAGTTTCTTAGGTGATACAAGACACATTAGTGCAGGTTTTTTGATTTGCCTGCAAGATCCGGGTTGCAGATCTAAAATATTAGACATTACTAAACACAGTGTATAGCACTCCAACAGTATGGAGTGTTATGTACCATGCTTTGTAATACTTCCCCAACACTCCCTTAAAGCTTCATCAGTGTAGATAAACCATGGGGGAACACAATGGGGGCCTCAACAAATAAACGGTATCTGCAGGCAGCACTGGCCTTAACCATGCTGGCCTGTTCAGGCTTGACTGGGTGTAGTGACAGCCAGAAGCTAAGCGGTTCAAATGCTGGTAGCAGCAAGGCCGCCGTCACAGCCGGTGCGCGTGCCAATACACCAAGCGCCACAGCCAAGACTAGTGGCAAAGCCAAAGGTACTGGTACGTCTACCGCAACCGGCACACCCAAGGGCACCGGTACGCCCACAGCGACTGCTAGCCCAACACTCATAATGACCCCAGAGCTGGAGGCTTCAAAGAAACGTGCCCTGGCTACGCCGCCACCACCCAAGCCTGAACTAATCACGGTCAACAGTGATGACGGAGCTATCACTACCGCTAAGTACTGGGTGCAGTTGCACTATTACATCTACACCACCGGCAAAGTAGATGAATACAAAGCACTCTGCCCAGGAGATGGATTCACCGCCACTGTGCCAGTAAAGCACGCAACCGGAAACCACTCTTTAGGTGGCTGGACCGACCCTGTCACACTAAAATTTACCGCTGCTTTCCGCAGAGATGATGTTAAAGACGCCGTAGTAATACAAGTTGATTTCGAACGCGAGCCTTTTACGCAGTACCACAGTGACGGCGAGATAACTAATAATCAAAAACAATCTCGCTGGGCAGCTGTAAAACTTGAATATAACGGAACACAATGGATCGTAATCGAGGCAAATAACCGTGCAGACTAATATCTTAACGTACGTACTGGTACCTATACTTACTCTGTCACCTCACGTAATGTCTAACCCTAGTGGGGAAATTGATGATAACGGTAAAAGTGTCGTTATCGGTAAACGTGAGACTACGACTAATCCTGGTGGGTTTTCGTCTGTGGCCGAGCCGGCCGGGCCTATAGATCCTGAAGCGGCTAAACGAGCTGCTGAAGAATACGCCCAAAAATGCATACTGCCACGGGTAGAAGTAGTCATGACAATGGGGTTGGCCCCAGGGCCGCCCCAAGAATGCACAGCCCAGGTCAACACTGGTGCGCCCCTGGCTGCCGGCCCTACCACGGTCAGTAACGAGCAAGTCGCCCGCCTGATCCCACACGGCTCCGGGATTAACCGCTACCCGAGCGGGGAAATATTCGTTATTTTCAAGCAACCCATGATGGTGTGGACCAGCCCCGATAAACAAACCTTCAACATAACCCTACTGGGTACCCCCGTTGAGGTTGAGGCTACACCGGTGTCTTTTAACTGGGACTGGGGAGACGGACAGTCCTTTGAGACTACTGATCCTGGCACTCCATACCCTAACTACACGGTTAGTCACGCCTATGAGGTTACTGGTGATGGGTATGTGATTAGGTTGCGTACTTCCTGGTCGGCCCGGTGGCGTATAGCCGGCCAGGCCCAGTGGCACCAAGTCAACGGCACAGTGACTACTACTGAGACCTCAAGCCCGTTCAACCTCTACTTCGCTGACTCCTACGGCACTACTTCAAATTAGATGAATCAACGCAGATTAATCACGGAGAAACACAATGAAGACACCACCAACTAAACGCCACCTTCAAACAGCGTTGGCCTTAACCCTACTGGCCTGCTCAGGCTTGACTGGGTGCAGTGAGGGCCAAGAACAAGGCGCCTCAAGTGCTGACAGTAAGACCGCCGTCGCCACGGCACACACCAAGACACCAAACACCACACCCAAGGGCAGCGGTACACCTACCACAACCGGCACGCCCTCAGCGACCGCCAGCCCAACACTCATCATGACCCCAGAGCTAGAGGCTTCAAAGAAGCGTGCCCTGGCTACGCCACCACCACCCAAACCAGAACTGATCACAGTCAACAATGATGACGGGGCAATAGCCACAGCCAAATACTGGGTACAACTACATTTCTATATTTATACTACGGGTCAGACCAGCGAGTATAAAGAGCTATGCCCAGGAAATAATAAAGGTTGTGTAGGAGCAATTAGTGATGTTCTCGGTAACCATGCTGCCGGCGGATGGATGGATCCTGTAACTCCGCGATTCATAACTGCTTCTCTACGTTTAGATCTCTCAACAGACACGACTACCGTAGTGCAACTTACATATGAACATGACAGCTTCGTTCAATATGACGGCACTGGTAGAATAATTAATTTTCCAAATGGAAGTCGTTACGCCATCATTGAAATGCACTTCGTTAATGGTGAATGGAAGGTTTTAAAACATGAAGACGAAGTATATAAATAGAACTATATATTTACTTTTAGTACTCTCACTATGCTTGCATACACCGACAGCGATAGCAGCCGATTTTAGTGGCAATGGTGACGGCACTGTATGGGTTGTTGATGGGCATGAAAACAGCAGCACCCCTGGTGGTTTTTCGTCTGTGGCTGAGCCAGCCGGGCCGGTAGACCCTGAAGCAGCTAAACGAGCCGCTGAAGAATACGCCCAAA
>ERZ773265.61-NODE-61-length-71048-cov-5.608257_pt1 | contig 71048 bp, 57 predicted proteins | sample MGYA00580512_ERZ773265 | MGnify/ENA primary metagenome ERZ773265 (study PRJEB29015, sample SAMEA2738169) | human oral metagenome | biome: human oral; feature: human-associated habitat; material: saliva | place: China | collected 2183 ... | reverse complement strand
AGGAGGCGAAGCGGAGACGGGGGCGGCCGTCGGGGCTGCGCTCGGCGTCGGGGCGGGAGCTGGGGCGGCCTTAGGAGTCGCAGGGCTAGGGCTCGTCCTCGGAGCGGCACTAGGCTCGGGAGCGGGAGCGGCGAGCTCCCCCGAGCTGGGGAAGAGCGCCACGAGCTGCAGCAGCGAGAGCTCCAGCAGCAGGCGCTTGCTGGTGGCCGCACGCCACTGCTGATCGGCCGCGACGAGCACCTTCAGCACGCCGAAGAGCTGTGCCGCCGTGCAGCGCTGCGCCAGGCTCTGATACTGCCGTGCTACGCCCTCGGGCTTCTCCAGCAGCTGCGCCGTATCGGGGTGCTGCACCACCAGCAGGTCGCGGGTGAAGGCGGCCAGCCCATTGAGGATCAGCTGCCCCTCGAAGCCCCGCGCCAGCAGTTCGTCCACGAGCAGCAGCAGCGCACGGAAGTCCCCGCTGAGTAGCTGCTCGTAGATACGGATGAAGTAGCCGTAGTCCAAGACATTCAGGCTCTCCAGTGCGTGCTGATAGCTGATATGCCCGGAGGAGAAGCTGGCGATGCGGTCGAACATCGACAGCGCGTCACGCATCCCCCCATCAGCCTTCTCGGCAATGAGCCCCAGAGCCGCTTCGTCCGCCTCGATTCCCTCCTGCTCGGCCACGTAGCGCAGGTGCTGGGTGATGTCCCCGACCGTGATACGCTTGAAGTCATAGATCTGGCAGCGCGAGAGGATCGTGGGCAGGATCTTGTGCTTCTCCGTCGTGGCGAGGATAAAGATGGCGTAGCTGGGGGGCTCTTCGAGCGTCTTGAGGAAGGCGTTGAAGGCCGCCGCCGAGAGCATGTGCACCTCGTCGATGATGTAGACCTTGTAGCGCCCGAGGGCTGGCGGCATGGCTACCTGCTCGGTCAGGGTACGGATGTCGTCGACCGAATTATTGGACGCGGCGTCGAGCTCGAAGATGTTGAAGGAGCGCTGCTCATTGAAGGCACGGCAGCTCTCACACGCGTTGCAGGCCTCGCCGTCGGGCTGCAGGTTGGTACAGTTGATCGTCTTGGCGAGCACGCGCGCTGCTGTCGTCTTCCCCACCCCACGCGGGCCGCAGAAGAGATAGGCGTGTGCGAGCTTACGCTCCAGCACCGCCGTACGCAGTGTCGAGGCCATAGCCCCCTGCCCCACGATACTGTGGAAGCTATCGGGGCGATACTTACGAGCCGAGACGATATATTGATCTGACATGAATGCTTAGCTTGGGGAAATGCTTCTGCTGCAAAGATACAAAAGTCCTGAGGCGTCGCCACGCACGGCGCTGCCCCTCGCAAGGGCGGAGGGCTAGGGGAAGGCCTCGGCTCGGTCTTTGCCCCTAGATAAAGGGAGGAAGCGGCAAGCACCCACGAGCTGCGGCTATAGGATGAGGCGCGCTGAGGGATATCCTTCAGCGAGCTGAGGGCCGTCAGTCACGAGGCTGAGGGACAGCAGTCAGAGCGCTGAGGGATACCCCTCACGAAGGCGGGGCGAAGCACAAAGCGCGGGCAGGGACAAAAAAGAAGCCTCCCCGCAGCGCCACAGCCTGGAGCTGTGACCCTGCGGGGAGGCAAGCTAAGTGAGTACTTAGGGCGTCGGCTAGCCGAACCAGCGGGCGAAGAGCGGCAGCAGCAGTGCCGTGATGAGCCCCATGATGCCGATGGCTAGGCCACTCAGTGCGCCTTCGATCGCGCCCATCTGTATGGCCGCCGCCGTACCGATGCCGTGCGAGGAGGCACCCATAGCCAGGCCCTTGGCCACGGGGCTCTTGATCCCCATGAGCTTCATGATCGGCGGGCCGATGATGCTGCCGAGGATCCCAGCACAGACGACGATGACGGCCGTGAGGCCAGGGATGCCACCCGTATTCCCCGAGAGCTCCATAGCAATAGGCGTCGTCACGGACTTCGGCGCCAGCGAAGCGATGAGCGTCTGATGCGCCCCCAGCAGCTGGCCGATACCGATGATGGAGCCGATGCCGATCATAGCTCCCACGGTGATGGCGACCATGATGGAGAAGACGTTGCCCTTGAGGTGCGCGACCTGCTGGTGCAGGATGTAGCCTAGGGAGACCACCGAGGGGCCGAGCATGAAGTGGATCATACGGCTGCCGCTCTTGAAGGTGTCGTAGGGCACATCCAGGTACATCAGCAGGACGATGAGCTCGATGATCGTCAGCAGCACAGGGTGCAGCAGCGTCGTCCCCGCCAGGCGGTAGAGCTTGTAATTGAGTAGGTAGAGGGCGATGACGAAGGTGATGGTGAAGACCTCGCTGTTGAAGAACTGCTGTATCATTACTTACTCCTCCTACGCTCCATGTGTTCCTGAATGTATGCTACCGAGGCGATGACGAGCACCGAGCTCACCAGTACCGCCACGAGGATCACCCACCAGTTCTCCCGCACAGTATCCATCTGTGCCATGAGGCCTACACCAGCAGGGATGAAGAAAAGGCCCATATTGTCGGTCAAGGCTTTGGCGGGGGTGTCCACCTGGTCCTCCTTGATCCACTTGAGCTGCAAGGCAAGGAAGAGGAAGACCATCCCAAGGACGCTCCCCGGGACAAAGCCGCCCATCAAGGTGGAGACAAACTCCCCTATCCAATAGAAGAGGAAGATCGCGAAGATCTTGATCAATGTCTGCATAAGGTCTAAGTGTCTAAATCGATATCACAAATGCGAAGCTGTGCCGCGCTCCTGAAGAGCGGGCGATAGAGCTGACGACGTAGCTGCCAGAGGGTCTCGTGCCGCCCGTCGAGCTCCAGCGGCAGCACTTCCTCCCCTCCCCGATCGACGAGCTCCATCAGGTAGCCCAGCGTGAGCCTATCCAGCGGCAGAGCTGGCTGGTAGCCGACTTGCTCGGCGCCGTGCTGCAGGGTACGTACCTCGGCTAGCACCCCCAGGCGCAGCAGCCTGAGCAGCGCCTCCTGCGTCTCTCGCAGCGGCAGACGGCTGCGCTCGGCCAGCGTCGTGGCCTCAGGCAGCGGACGGTAGCCTTCGGCGAAGAGGCGTGCGGTCGTAGCCGCGACCGAGATGAGGATGAGATCCTCGTAGCGACGGGAGAGCTGTCCGCTCAGGGGTGGCGTCGTGAAGTACCACACATGCTGCACGGCATAGCTGATCTGCGCCCCCAGCAGGATGATGACCCAGGAGAGCTGCGTCCACAGCAAGGCTAGAGGTACAGCAGCGAAGCTCCCGTAGATGGCATTGTACTTGGAGATCCACAGCACCCCATTGATATACAGCGCCTGGAAGCACTGGAAGGCCAGCCCCGCGATGACGCCTGCGACGAGCGCGGGGACGAAGTGTACCCGCACATTGGGGATCAGCAGATAGAGCAGCGTGAAGAGGATGATGAGGATGGCGAAGGGCAGCAGCTGCAGCAGCTGATTGGTCACCGTGGAGATGAGCCCAAGCTGAGCGAGGTAGGTATGATTGAGCGTCGAGAGGAAGATGGTCGTCGCGCTGGAGATCGTCATCAAGAGGGGCAGCAGCAGGAAGGCACTGAGGTAGCCCATGATCCTACGCCCCCAGGGACGCGCGCTCGGCGCCTGCCACAGGCGGTTGAAGCTATCCTCGATCGTCGAGATGAGCATCAGCACAGTGTAGAAGAGCACCGCTAGCCCCACGCCGATGAAGAGCCCGCCCTGCACCTGCGCTAGATAGTTCTCGACGTAGGTGAAGGCCTTCGCCAGCTCCACCTCATGCCCAGGGAGCCCTTGGATCAGGGCATCACGCACGATCTCCTGCAGGCCGAAGCCCTTCGCAATGCCGATGATGACGGCCAGCAGAGGGACGATAGAGAGCGCCGTGCTGTAGGTCAGCGAACCCGCCAGCGTACCTATGCCCTGCTCGATATAGCTGAGGATCGTCATGTAGAGCACGCGCAGCGTCGCGACCCCATAGCGGCTCATCGAGCTGAGGCCCTCGGGACGAAGGCGCCACATATCGAGGCTGAGGAAGCGATAGCTCCTGAAGCCTAGTGCGGTGAGTCTACGTATGCTACTACTCATATAGAAGGGGGATAAAGGGGAAGTCAAGCAGCGGCAGTGGGGCTATAAGCCGGGTTCTGTACCGAGCCAAGGCTCGGCGTCTGCCATTTATCTGGATGGAGTGTCACCACTCCTCTCAAGCGATCTACCCTCCGACATGGGCCGAGCAAGCCTCGTGGCGTCGGTATACATGATCTTGCAACCCATCAGGCGTACGGCAGCCGGTGTCACCACAGGCCCGGTGCGCTCTTACCGCACCTTTTCACCCTTACCCGTAGCCGAGGCTGCGGGCGGTCATTCTCTGTTACGCTATTTCGCCCTCACGGACGACTTCCCGTTAGGAAGCATGGTGCTCTGCGTTGCCCGGACGTTCCTCACCTCCCGCTGGGGGAGGAGCGACAGACCGCCCCACTGCGATGCTACTTGACTATGATGATGTGTCGGGCCTAGCTAGCGCTGTACCTCGACCCGCTGCGTCGGTGCGGCGGAGGCATTGCGTGCCTCCATCTGCTCGACGACGTTGCGCGCCAGCGTGCGGAAGTAGATGCCCATCAGACTGGTCTGGTCGGTGGCTATCGGCCGCCCTTCGTCGCCCGAGCTGCATACGCTCTGGATGAGGGGTAGCTGCCCCAGCAGGGGCAGGCCAAGCTCCTCGGCTAGCTCCTTCCCCCCTTCGCGGCCGAAGATGTAGTACCTATTCTCGGGCAGCTCAGCAGGGGTGAACCAAGCCATGTTCTCTACGAGTCCAAGGATGGGCACCTGTACGTGCTCGTCGGTGAACATGCCTATGCCCTTGATGGCATCCGCCAGAGCCACCTGCTGCGGCGTCGTGACGATGATCGAGCCCGTAAGGCCCAGCGTCTGCACGAGCGTCAGGTGGATGTCGCTCGTCCCTGGGGGGAGGTCGATGAGGAGGTAGTCTAGCTCGCCCCAGTTCGTCTCCGTAAGGAGCTGCTTGAGGGCATTGCTGGCCATACTGCCTCGCCAGAGGACGGGGCTCTCCTGGTTGACGAAGAAGCCGATGGAGAGGAGCTTGACGCCGTAGCGCTCTACGGGGGCGATCAGCTCGCGCCCCGAGCTCGTGGCCTCGAGGACGGGACGGGCGTCCTCACAGCCGAACATCTTGGGCTGCGAGGGGCCGAAGATGTCGGCATCCAGTAGTCCCACCTTGTAGCCAGCCTGCGCCAGGGCTACGGCGAGGTTGGCCGAGACGGTGCTCTTGCCGACGCCGCCCTTCCCTGAGAAGATCGCTAGCGTGTTGCGCACCTCGGGCAGTAGCGGCTGCTCCTCCTGGGGGACGAGCTCGGGCTGCTTGACCGAGATGTTCCCTACGATCTCGACCTCAGGGCCGATATGGGTAAGGATGGCCGTCTCGGCAGCGCGTACGACGGACTTGACGAAGGGGTTATTGGGCTTGTCGAAGATCAGTGAGAAGCTCACCTTCATCCCCTCGATACGGATGTCATCCTCCACCATGCCCGACTCGACAAGGTTCTTCCCCGTACCCGGGTAGCGTACCTTGGCGAGTGCCTCGAGGATCAGATTAGGATATAGGGTCGTGGCCATAGTGCTCATCTATTGTACGCGGCGCGAGCGGCTGAAGCTACGGTAGCTATCGGGCTCGATCTCTATGTCGGGCTCCACGAAGCCCCCCTCGGGGAGCGCGGGGCGGAAGCTCAGATACTTGATCGTGAGGCCGCGACTCAGCCACTGACGCTCGTAGTAGGTCTTGATACCAAGGATCTTGTCCTCGTAGGCTCCGCTGTAGAGGTCGTCGGTGTCGGTGATGATCTCCTGAGCGTTGAGCGTGACGAAGGCCTTAGTATAGGTATAGAGGAAGGGACTGTCCGTCTTGAGGTGGATGATACCGCCGGGCTTGAGGGCCTCGAGGTAGCGCAGGAGGAAGCGCGAGGAGGTCAGGCGCTTAGTCACCTTCTTCATCTGCGGATCGGGGAAGGTAATCCAGATCTCGTCCACCTCCTCGGGGGCGAAGAAGCGCCCGAGGGACTCGATCTCGCCGCGCAGGAAGGCCACATTGCTCATCCCTGCCTCATGCGAAGCCTTAGCCCCCGTCCAGATGCGTGCCCCTTTGACGTCCACGCCGATGAAGTTCTTCTCGGGATAGACCTCTCCGAGTCCTACCGTGTACTCGCCCTTGCCACAGCCCAGCTCGAGGACTATGGGGTGATCGTTGTGGAAGAAGTCCTCCCGCCAGCGACCACGCAGCGGGAAGTCCTCCTGCTGCAGACGCGCAAAGGGATACTGGAAGACATGGGGGAAGGTCTCCATCTCGGCGAACTTCGCCAGCTTATTCTTTCCCACCCGCGCGACTAGTCAAAGAGGTTGATGCTCTGGCAATACTCCAGCTCGCCCTGTACGACGAAGCGGATCTGCTCGGGCTCGAACTTCCCGACGCCATCCTTGCGGGCATTGCGCACGACATACTCTACGAGCTCGTCCTCGTCTACCTCTATAGCTTCGTCTTCATCGAGATCCTCGTCCATGTAGCCACGGCTCTCGTAGTAGTCGTAGATGAGGTCCACGAAGTAGACGATATCATCGTCACTCAGCAGCTCCTTCATCTCCTGGGGGATATAGTTGCGTATGAAGGCCACGGACGCAGCGTCATCGTAGCCGTCGAATTCGTCTTCTGCCATACTGATCTATTAGTGAATCTTTACTTAGGGTTCCTTCTTTGCAAAGTTACGCAAAAAGGCTGGAGCGCCCCTGCCTAGGCCTCCTCAAGCTCGAGGCTAAGCTCCGCCCAGCGCTCTAGGGTCGTCTCCTGCTCCTTCTTGAGGCTCGAGTAGCGCTGGAAAAGGCTCGCATCCGTAGCGTGCTCAGGCTCGGCCAGCTGCTCCTCGAGGGTAGCCAGCTCGGCGTCGATGGCCTCGCTACGCTCCTCCAGCCCCTTGAGCTCGCGCTCCAGGCTGCGGCGCTGCTTCGCGAGCTCCTTCTGTCGCTGGTAGTCCTCCGCCCCACTGCTGGGGGTGGAAGCTGCGGCCGAAGAGGCGCCCGCCGTGCTCCCGGGGCGCGGAGTCCCGGCCTCCGCGCTGTCCTCGCGGTCTCGGGCCTGCAGCCAGTCATAGATGCCGCCGATATGCTCGGTGACCTTGCCGCGACGGAACTCATAGACGCGGCTCACCAGCCCATCGAGGAACTCTCGGTCGTGCGAGACGACGATGACCGTGCCCGTGAAGCGTAGAATGGCCTCCTTGAGTACCTCCTTGGAGCGGATGTCTAGGTGGTTCGTCGGCTCGTCGAGGATCAGGAGGTTGGCGGGACGGAGCAGCAGCTTGATGAGCGCGACTCGTCCGCGCTCGCCGCCGCTGAGGACGCTGACCTTCTTCTCCGCCTCCTCGCCACCGAACATGAAGGCCCCCAAGAGATCATTGATACGCGTGCGGATCTCGCCCTGCGCCTCGCGGTCGATCGTCTCGTAGACGGTGTAGTCCCCCTCGAGCTCCTGGCTCTGCGTCTGGGCGAAGTAGCCGACCTCGACATTGTGCCCTAGCCGCAGCTCGCCCTCGTAATCGTTGATGAGGCCCATGATACACTTGACCAGCGTCGACTTCCCCGAGCCGTTCTTCCCAACGAAGGCTACCTTCTCCCCGCGCTCTATGGTCATATTGACGCCCGAGAAAACGGTGTGCTCGCCGTAGTCCTTCCTGAGGTTCTCGATGATGACGGGATAGGCGCCCGAGGTGACGGCGGGCATGAAGGAGAAGTGCATGGCGCGGCGATCCACGTCCTCGACCTCGATGCGCTCGATCTTGGCCAGCTGCTTGATGCGGCTCTGTACCTGATCGCTCTTGGAGGGCTTGTAGCGGAAGCGCTCGATGAAGCGCTCGGTGTCCTTGATCTCCTTCTGCTGGTTCTCGTAGGCTCGGCGCTGCTGCTCCAGTCGCTCCTCACGCAGCTCGAGGTAGTGGCTGTAGTTCGTGCGGTAGTCGTGTAGGCGGCCCAGCTCGATCTCTAGGGTGCGGCTGGTGGTAGCATCTATGAAGGCACGGTCGTGACTGATGAGCACGAGCGCCGAGCTGCTGGAGGCGATGAAGCGCTCCAGCCAGCGGATGGACTCGATGTCGAGGTGGTTGGTCGGCTCGTCCAGCAGGAGGATATCGGGGCGCTGCAGGAGGAGCTTCGCCAGCTCGATACGCATGCGCCAGCCGCCCGAGAAGACCGAGGTCGGGCGCTCGAGGTCACTGCGCTCGAAGCCCAGCCCGAGCAGCGTACGCTCGATGTCGGCCTGGAAGTTGCCCGAGCCGTGCATCAGCAAGAGGTCCGAGCGCTGGGCGTGGCGCTCGATGAGCTCCATATAGCCCTCGCTGTCGTAGTCGGTGCGCTCGGCCATCTCGGCCGCCAGCTGCGCTACCTCCTCCTCCAGCTCGGTGATGTGACTGAAGACCTGCTGGCACTCCTCCAGCACGGTGCGCTCGTCGCTGAGCTGCATCACCTGCGGTAGGTAGCCGATCTGAAGGCCCTTGGGGAAGGCGATCGTTCCCTCCGTCGGGGAGGAGACGCCTGCCAGCAGCTTGAGGAGCGTGGACTTACCCGCCCCGTTCTTGCCCACGAGGGCGATGCGCTCCCGCGCTGAGATGACGAAGGAAAGATCCTCGAAGAGGGGCTTAGCCCCGAAGTAGACGGATACCTTATTGACGCTGATCATTGAGGCGCTATGTTCGTTCTGGTCTCGACACCCGGCAGCAGGAGCTCCTCGGTGACGATGATGTGCTGCTGGGGGTAGAGTGCTCTGACGAGGCTCTGCAGGCGCTCACGCGCCTCCACCTTGGACTGCGGTACGAGCTGGGGATCCGCCTGGATCTCGCGCCAGGCGCGGCTCATGATGGAGTCGTCGAGACGCTTCACGGCGCGGCGATCACTCGTAGCCCTGCGACGCGTCCCCCAGAGGCCCTGACTGTACTCGTAGTACTTGACGCTGTGCGAGCCCCCAGGCGTCTGCCCTAGCTCCACCTGAGGCTCGGGCAGCGAGATATAGATGGTGTCCCCCGCGCCGCGCTGGACCTTGAGTCGCTCGAGGTCGAACTTGCTGTAGGCCGCCAGATCCGCCACCCCCTCGGCGCTGTAGGCCCCGTCGCGGATGTAGATCTGCCTGCGGTAGGTGATACGCTGGGTGATCAGTCGGAGGCGCTCGGTGATCTCCATCTGGATCTCCTGGGGCGTCACCTCAGGCTGGCGCGCCGCCTCCCTAGAGCGGCAGGTATAGAGGATGTAGCCGCCGACGCCGAGGGCCAGTACCAGCACGATGAGCCCCTGGACGAGGCGTAGCCAAGACTTGAGTGTCATCGTCGTCTAGCTATTGAGGGTTCACCTCGTCACTCGGGGCGAGGTAGGCTGCATCCTGAGGTGCGAGGGAGACGCGCATCCCGAGGCCGAGCTTCTCGAAGAGCGGCGCTAGGCGCGTGCGGGCACTGCGCTCGGCGGCACGGAAGAGCTGCGGGCGCGCCTCTCTGAGGGCACGCTCCTGCGTCTCCTCGATGAGCTCCTTGCGCTGACGGAGCAGCTCGTTGACCTCATTGGCCGTGAGCGAGGAGCGCAGCGGGTCGGCCTCGCGCCGCACCTTACGATGGACGCCCTCCAGCTCGCGCTGCACCTCCAGCGGGGGCAGCGTCAGCTCCACCAGCGTATCGTTGACGCTGTGGATCATGGACTCGGTGAGCTTGCTGAGATCACAGGCTACGGAGGCCTGACTCGTCAGCTCGAGCTCGGTACGACGCGTCCCGAAGAGGCGCTTCCAGCCGAGGAAGCCATCTTGCTTGGGGTCGATGACGACCGTCGTACGCAGCTTGGTCGTCGCCAGCTCGAGGCGGGCAAGGCTCTGTGCCTCGACCAGCAGGAGCTGCACGGGATCAGGCTTCTGCTCCTTCGAGCTCGAGCTGCAGGCCACGCCCCCTAGAAGGAGCGCCAGCAGCAGGAGGGAGCGAATAGGACTTATCTTCTTCATTGGATATACGGAAATGGTGCTATTATCTAGGCAAGACAAAGGTACGAAGCTTTTGCAACTACGTAGGAGCCGCCACCCCGAGGAGCCCCTCAGCGCGGTGCAGGATAAGGGGGACGGAGCTGAGACACTGCACGGAGAGAGAAAAGTAATATAATATTCGGAACAATATAATATAATTTTCCGCCAAAAGCAATATAACATTCCGCCGAAGATAATATAACTTTTACCGCAAAGTATTATAAGAATCCCCCTCGACCCCCTGCGCTCAGCTCTGCGCGCCCAGGCTCCGAGCTCCCGAGGAGCCCGCTGGGGGCATATGCCCCACTAGAGGCGCGGCGAAGCGGGCCAGGGCACGCGCCGCACGGGCTAGCTCGTGGGAGGGGCTCTGGGGCTGGCCAGCTGGGGGCTTTTTCGTATCTTTGTCTACATATTATATATACGTAAACAAGCACGTAATCTAAATGAGCGAAGAGCTATTTGACCTAGAGGCTACCCAGCCCAAGGAATACTCGGCGAGCAGTATCCAAGTCCTCGAGGGGCTGGAGGCCGTGCGCAAGCGTCCTGCCATGTACATCGGTGACATCGGCGAGAAGGGGCTACACCACCTGGTATATGAGGTCGTGGATAACTCCATCGACGAGGCCCTAGCTGGCTACTGTACCGACATCAAGGTCATCATCCACCCTGACAACTCCATAGAGGTCCAAGATAACGGTCGCGGGATCCCCGTCGACCTGCACGAGAAGGAGGGCAAGAGCGCCCTCGAGGTCGTCCTGACCGTCCTGCACGCAGGGGGTAAGTTCGACAAGGGCTCCTACAAGGTCTCGGGCGGGCTGCATGGCGTAGGGGTCTCCTGCGTCAATGCCCTCTCCACCTCGCTGAAGGCCATCGTCCATCGCGGGGGTAAGATCTACGCCATGGACTTCAGTCGCGGCGTCCCCACGACCGAGCTCCGCACGGTAGGCACGACCGATCGTACGGGTACGACGGTCATCTTCAAGCCCGACGAGACCATCTTCACCGTCACGGAGTATCAGTTCAAGATCCTCTCCAACCGTCTACGCGAGCTCGCCTTCCTCAACGCCGGCATCCGCCTGATGCTCATCGACGAGCGCGTACTCGACGAGGCGGGCGCACCGCTCACCGAGGAATATTACTCGGAGACGGGGCTCGAGGAATTCGCTCGCTATATCGACCGCTCCAAGGAGCACCTCATCGAGGACGTCATCCACATTATCACGGAGAAGCAGGGCATCCCTGTCGAGGTCGCGATGACCTACAACACGTCCTACAACGAGAACGTGTATAGCTACGTCAACAACATCAACACGATCGAGGGCGGCACGCACCTGGCAGGCTTCCGCCGCGGGCTGACGCGTACGCTCAAGAAGTACGCCACCGACTCCAAGCTCCTCGACAAGGTCAAGGTCGAGATCACGGGGGACGACTTCCGCGAGGGCCTCACCGCCGTGGTCAGCATCAAGGTAGCCGAGCCCCAGTTCGAGGGGCAGACGAAGACCAAGCTGGGGAACAACGAGGTGATGGGCGCCGTAGACGTCGCCGTCAGCGAGGCCCTAGAGATCTACCTCGAGGAGCACCCCAAGGAGGCCAAGGTGATCGTCGATAAGGTCATCCTTGCCGCTACCGCTCGTCAGGCAGCCCGCAAGGCGCGCGAGATGGTGCAGCGCAAGTCGCCCCTCTCAGGCGGTGGCCTCCCTGGCAAGCTCGCCGACTGCTCGTCCAAGGACCCCGCGCTCTCCGAGCTCTTCCTCGTCGAGGGTGACTCGGCAGGCGGTACGGCCAAGCAGGGACGCGACCGTGAGTACCAGGCCATCCTGCCTCTGCGCGGTAAGATCCTCAACGTAGAGAAGGCCATGCAGCATAAGGTGCTCGAGAGCGAAGAGATCCGCAACATCTACACCGCCCTAGGCGTCACCATCGGCACCGAGGAGGATAGCAAGGCGCTCAACCTCTCCAAGCTGCGCTACCACAAGATCGTCATCATGACCGATGCCGACGTGGACGGTAGCCATATCGCCACGTTGATCCTGACCTTCTTCTTCCGCAACATGCGCTCCCTTATCGAGAACGGCTACGTCTACATCGCTACGCCGCCGCTCTACCTCTGCACGCGAGGCAAGGAGCGCGAGTACTGCTGGACCGAGCAGCAGCGTCAGGCCTTCGTCGAGCGCTTCGGCGGGGGCGACGAGAAGCGCGTCCACGTGCAGCGCTACAAGGGTCTTGGGGAGATGAACGAAGAGCAGCTCTGGGAGACGACCATGAACCCAGAGAACCGCACCCTACGCAAGATCACCATCGAGAACGCCGCCGAGGCCGACGCCATCTTCTCCATGCTGATGGGTGACGAGGTAGGGCCACGCCGCGAGTTCATTGAGGCCAACGCCATCCACGCCAATGTCGATGCCTAGGTCTCGAGCTTAGCAAGACGCCAGCACAGCACGAGCGCACAGCCTCTACCTCTAGAGTCTGTGCGCTCGCTCCTATATACCACGACGAGAGCAGCCCGCTTGGAGCCGCACTCCCACCCGCTCCCCAAGAGCCTACCCACGAGCTCTCAGCCCGCCCCCAGCAGTTAGGACAAAGATGATACACGACCGTCCCGCGCACGCCTATTACTACGTCAGCCCCTCGACTGACCCCTACTACAACATCGCCCTCGAGGACTACCTCTACCGCCAGCTACGCCCGCTGGACACGATCTACATGCTCTGGGTCAACCACCCCTCCGTCTTCATGGGGCGCTATCAGTGCGCCGAGGCCGAGCTGGACATGGCCTACCTCGAGGAGCGACAGATCGCTCTCCTACGCCGCAGCTCGGGCGGCGGCACCGTCTACCATGACCTAGGCAACCTCAACTTCTCGGTCATCAGCAACGACCATACGGGCCGAGGCTTCGACCTCAAGGCCTTCCCCGAGCCCGTACAGGCGGCCCTCGCCACACTCGGCGTAGAGGTCGTACGCTCGCCACGCGGGGATCTGAGGCTCGACGGGCTGAAGGTCGGCGGCGCTGCCGAGGCCACCACGCGCAGCCGCATGCTGTACCACATCTGCCTACTCTTCGACACAGACCTAGACGAACTGGAGCGTATCCTCACCGTCCCCGAGACAGAGGCACGATCCCGCGTGGCCTCGGTGCGCTCCGTGGTGACGAACCTCAGGCCACACCTCCCTGCAGGCTTCACCATCGAGGACTTCAAGCGCAGCATCCTCTCCGAGCTGGAGCACCGCCACGCAGGCGCCCTCTATCCGCTGGACTTCCGCCCCGAGGTGGAGGACTACATCCGCGAGCAGCGGGAGACGCACTTCGAGCATCCCGACTGGATCCACGCCCCTATAGGCCGAGCTAAGTAGCCCCTATGAGCACACCGACACTCCCCTATCGCAGCTTCTCGAGCTTCCTCTCCGAGCACTTCCCAGGCGAGAAGGTGCAGAAGATCACCCTGACGGCGGGCTTCTCCTGTCCCACCCGCGATGGCTCGCGGGGCAAGGGCGGCTGCACCTACTGCAATAACAAGAGCTTCAGTCCCAACTACGCCGCCAAGCAGCGCAGCATCAGCGAGCAGCTCGACGAGGGCATACGCTTCTTCAGCCGCAAGTACCCTGCGATGAAGTACCTGGCCTACTTCCAGTCCTACACCAATACCTATGGCGCCGTCGATGACTGCATAGCCAAGTACGAGGAGGCCCTAGCGCATCCCGGGATCGTGGGCCTGATCATAGGCACCCGGCCCGACTGCATGCCCGAGCCACTGCTGGACTATCTGAGCGCTCTGGCACGCCGTCGCTTCGTCCTCATCGAGTACGGCGTGGAGAGCACGCTGGACCGTAGCCTCGAGCGCATCCAGCGCGGGCACAGCTGGGCCGAGAGCGTGGAGACCATCGAGCGTACGCACCGAGCGGGTATCATGGTCGGGGCGCACATCATCCTGGGGCTGCCTGGCGAGAGCCGTGAGGAGCTGCTGAGCCATGCCGACCGCCTCGGGGCGCTACCGCTGACGACCCTCAAGATACACCAGCTGCAGATCATCAAGGGCACGCTGATGGCAGGCGAATACCTCCGCCAGCCCGAGGACTTCCACCTCTTCACCGAGGAGGAGTACATCGCCCTCTGCGTGGACTTCGTGCGCCGCCTCCCGAGGGGGCTCGTCATCGAGCGCTTCGTCTCGCAGTCCCCACCCGAGCTGCTGCTGGCACCGCGCTGGGGCTGGAAGAACTTCGAGTTCACGGCCAAGATCGAGCGCGCCCTCCTCGAGGCCGAGCCCTAGCCGATCCCGCCCCTCAGCTTCCTCCTTTCCCTAGCCTCACCAGCAAAGGGCTCCAAGCACTCCCCCACCTAAGCCTCCCCCTATCCCCCACACGATGAAGGCCATCATCCTAGGCGCTACGGGCGCTATCGGACGCGACCTCGTCCAGGAGCTCCTGCAGGACAACAGCGTCACTGAGCTCTACCTCCTCGTGCGCCGCATCCCTGAGGGACTCAGTTCCCCCAAGCTCAAGATCCAGGTCCTCGACTTCGACCAGCCCGACCAGTGGCCCAAGCTCCCCGAGGCAGACGTCCTCTTCTCCTGCCTCGGCACGACGCTACGCGATGCCGGCAGCCAAGCCGCGCAGCACCGCGTGGACTACGGCTATCAGTACGAAGTGGCGTGCCGCGCCGCTGCCCGAGGCGTCCCGTACTACGTCCTCGTCTCGGCCTGGGGTGCTAAGGCCAGCTCCCGCAGCTTCTATACCAGAATGAAGGGCGAACTGGAAGCCGCCGTCCAAGCGCTGCCCTTCCGCCGCATCAGCATCCTCCGCCCCCCGCTCCTCGAGCGCAAGGGATCCACGCGCGGCGGCGAGCGCCTCGCTGCGGCCATCCTTCGGGGGCTGAACACACTGGGCCTCCTGCGCGCCCTTCGCCCCATGCCGACGAGCGTCGTAGCGCGCTGCATGCACGCACTCGCCCGCTCTCAGCACAGCGGCATCCTCGAGCCCCGCGACATCTGGCCCTACGCGGATTAAGACCTAAGCCTCGCCGCCCCACAGCCTAAGCCAAAGCAAATAGCGCGCCCAGCGATAGTCCTGCTATCGCTGGGCGCGCTATTTATATCCGACGTGGGTGTATTGGGCTAAGGCCTGCACTGCGCCCCAGACTAAGGAGGAGGCCTTCTGAGGGATATCAGTCAGCGTGCTGAGGGACGTCAGTCAGCGTGCTGAGGGGTATCAGTCAGCGCCGTGAGGGGTATCAGTCAGAGAGCTGAGGGATAGTCCGCGCAGAGCTTGCTCTAGGCGCTCGCCGCGCTCTACCTCACCCCGCTGCGGGTATGCAACCTAAGGCTAGCCCTCCATGACGCCAATGTAGTCCGTGACGCCCGAGGTGGTGAAGCTCGCCATCTCGCGCAGCATACGCGCCGCCGAGTCGAGGATAGGGAAGGCGCAGATAGCACCTGTACCCTCGCCGAGGCGTAGCCCGAGGTTCAGTATGGGCTGGGCATCGAGGTAGCGCAAGAGGCGCGCATGCCCTGCCTCATCCCCCACATGACCGTAGAAGGCGTAGTCCGTCACCGCGGGGGCAAAGCTGCGCGCCATCAGCACGCAGGCCGTCATGATGAAGCCATCGACGAGGAAGGGCGTACGCCGCTCGGCCGCGCGTAGCATCGCGCCCACGGTCGCCACCAGCTCATAGCCGCCGAAGTAGCAGAGCACGCTCCAGGCGTCTCCTGTCCCAGGGTAGCGCTCCACGGCCGTGCGCAGCACAGAGAGCTTGCGCTGCATGCCCTCGTCATCGAGCCCACTGCCACGGCCTACGCAGGCCTCCAGCGGCAGATCCGTCAGGTAGTACATCCACAGCGCCGAGGAGGAGGTATTGGTAATGCCCATCTCGCCGAAGCTGAGGAGGCGGCAGCCGCGCTCCAGCGCTTCGTCCACGCAGCGCTCGCCGATCTCCAGCGCCTTGGTCGCCTCCTCCTCCGTCATCGCTGCCTCCCTCAGGTAGGAGCGGGTGCCGTGGCGGAGCTTGCGGTGCATCAGCCCGGGCTCATCACCGAAGTCATGGTCCACCCCCGCATCCACTAGATGCAGGCGGAAGTCGTGCTGACGGCAGAGGAAGCAGATGCCTGCCCCGCCGCGCAGCATGCTGTAGACGACCTGACGGGTGACCTCCTTGGGGCTCTTACTGATGTCCTCCTCGGCGATGCCATGGTCGGCGGCAAAGACGAAATGCTCTCGGGGGCTCAGCTCGGGACGTAGCGTGTCCTGGATAGCCGCCAGCCGTGCGGCCAGCGCCTCGAGGCGCCCCATGGAGCCAAGGGGCTTGGCGATGCGGTCGATGTAGCCCTGAGCCTGCAGGAGGGCCTCCTCGCTCAGGGGCTTGATATCATAGTGTCTCATAGTTCTAGTTCTAGGGGGCACCCTTGACGGGTACAGGGATGCCGCAGACCATAAGGGTCACGCGGTCTGCGCGCGAGGCGATATACTGATTGATCCAGCCCTGCAGGTCGGTGAAGCGACGCTGCACAGCGTCCATCGGGACACCGCCGAGGCCGATCTCATTGGTCACGAGGATGAAGTGCGCGTCCTGGGCGAAAAGGCGCTCCAGTTCGGCCTTCATCTCCTGGAGCGCTCGGTCGATGTCCTGCTCGAGGTCGAAGAAGAAGTTCGTCGCCCACAGCGTCACGCAGTCGATGAGCACGGTGCGCCCCGAGAGCGGGTGCCGCGAGAGGGCCTTCTCCTCCTCGATATTCGTCCACTCAGTGCCGCGGCGCTCTTGGTGTCGGCGTACACGCTCGGCGAACTCCTCGTCCCAGATGCGTGCCGTGGCGATATACACGGGCTGAGGGCTGAGGCGTAGCGCCTCGGCCTCAGCATAGGTACTCTTGCCCGAGCGCTCACCGCCAGTAATCAGATGTATGGTAGTCATGCCTTGGTCGTAGCCTCGGAGTCCTTGCCCCCGAGGATGTGCTCTAGCGTCTCGAGGGCTAGGGCGATGGTGGGTATATGCTGTATGCGGATGATGTGCCGACCGGAGCGCTGGACGAATTCGCAGCGTCTATTATTGCGTGCTACATAGCCCAGCAGACGTCCGAAGACCTCGGTGCTGTAGTAGGCGCTCTCGGTGTCGGCGATGAGGTGCAGGCTCATGGAGCCGCCCTTGAGGACGAGCTTCTCGATGCCGAGGTGACGCCCCAGACGCCGCAGCTTCGGCACCTGGATGAGCGCCTCGGCAGCCTCGGGCAGCGGGCCGAAGCGGTCGATCATGCGCCCACGGAAGGCCTCCAGCTCCGAGTCCTCGGTCAGCCCGTCCAGCTCGCGATACAGGAGGATGCGCTCGCCATCCTGCGGCACGTAGTCCTGCGGGAAGCTCAGCTCGAGGTCACTCTCTACCTGCGTCTCCACGACGAAGCGGTCGGCCGTCTCCGCCCCCGAGCGCTGATCCTGCTCAGCGTAGACCTCGGCGAACTCGTCGGCCTTGAGCTCGCGGATTGCCTCATCGAAGACCTTCTGGTAGGTCTCGTATCCCATGTCGGTGATAAAGCCACTCTGCTCCGCCCCGAGCACGTTGCCCGCGCCGCGCTGATCGAGGTCCTGCAGCGCGATACGGATGCCGCTACCGAGGTCACTGAAGCTCTCGATGGCGCGCAGACGGCGCTGGGCGTCCTCGCTGAGACCCGACAGCGGAGGCGTCAACAGGTAGCAGTAGGCCTTGCGGTCACTGCGCCCGACACGGCCACGCAGCTGGTGCAGCTCGCTCAGGCCGTAGTGGTGGGCGTCGTGGATCATGATGGTATTGGCGTTCGGCACGTCGATGCCGTTCTCTATGATCTTGGTCGCGACCAGCACGTCATACTCGTGGGCGGCGAAGGCGGTGAGGATCTGCTCGGTCTCCTTGGGCGCCAGTCGGCCGTGCGCCACAGCGATGCGCGCGTCGGGCACCTCACGCTGAATGAGGCCTGCCAGGCTCTCGATATTCTCGATGCGGCTATTGACGAAGTAGACCTGCCCCCCGCGGCTCAGCTCGTAGTTCACGGCCTCGCGGATCACCTGGGGCGAGGTCTGGCTGAGCATGGTCTCGACGGGTCGGCGATTGGCGGGCGGGGTGTTGAGGTTCGACAGGTCCCGTGCGCCCATCAGCGAGAACTGCAAGGTACGGGGTATAGGCGTGGCACTCATGGTCAGCGTATCCACGTTGACCTGCAGCTGACGCAGGCGCTCCTTGACGGCGACACCGAACTTCTGCTCCTCGTCAATGATCAGTAGGCCGAGGTCACGGAAGCGGACGTCCTTGCTCGTCAGGCGGTGCGTGCCGATGATGATATCTATCTTGCCCTCCGCTAGCTCGGCCAGCAGGGCGCGGAGCTCCTTAGGCGTGCGTGCCCGTGAGATATAGTCGACACGGACGGGGAAGTCCGCTAGGCGCTTGGAGAAGGTACGGTAGTGCTGGTAGGCAAGCACCGTCGTGGGCACCAGCACAGCTACCTGACGACCGTCGGTCGCAGCCTTGAAGGCCGCCCGTACGGCGATCTCCGTCTTGCCGAAGCCCACGTCCCCGCAGAGCAGTCGGTCCATGGGGAAGGCACGCTCCATATCAGCCTTGACCGCCGCTGTGGCCGCTGCCTGGTCGGGCGTGTCCTCGAAGGCAAAGCTCGCCTCGAGCTCGTGCTGCAGGTAGCTATCGGGGCTGAAGGCGAAGCCCTCGCTCTCGCGGCGCTCCTTGTAGAGCTTGATCAGGTCGCGGGCGATGTCCTTGATGCGCTTCTTGGTCTTGTCCTTGATGCGCTGCCAGGCACTGGTGCCGAGCGTGCTCAGCTTCGCCTCGGACTGCTCGCCACCGGCGCGGTAGTGCGAGAGCTTGTGCAGGCTGTGGAGGTTGACATAGATGCTGTCGCCGCGGTTGTAGATGAGCTTGACGAACTCCTGCGGGCGGCCCTGCTGCTCCATCGTCACCAGGCCGTCGAAGCGCCCCACGCCGTGATCGGCATGCACCACGAGGTCGCCGCGGTGGAAGCTCTGCAGCTCCTTGAGCGAGAGGGAGACCTTGCCCGAGCGCGCCTTGTCACTGCGCAGGCTGTACTTATGGTAGCGGTCGAAGAGCTCGTGCTCGGTGAGCAGCACCCAGCGATGCGCCTCGTCGACGAAGCCCTCATGGTAGGTTGCCTCCACGCGCTGCGGCAGGTAGCTCGGCGCGAGATGTGGGGCGAGGAGCTCCACGACGCGCTCGTAGGCGCTGTCACTCGCCGCTGCCAGCCACAGCTGATAGCCCGTCTCCTGCCAGTGGCGCAGCTGTGCCGCCAGCGCCGCATAGTCCTTGCGGAAGTGCGGCGGGGCTGCCGTGGAGTAGACGAGGTCTGCGGCCGCACGGTCACTGGTCAGTTCGTAGCTGGCATGCCGTGCCAGCTCCTCCTCCAGCGCCTCGGGGGAGCGCAGCATACGCTGTACCTCCTCCAGCGAGCGGAAGCCTCCTTCCTCCTGATAGACGGGGGCCGTCTGCCAGTTGGTCACGAGGCGTGCGCGCAGCCCGCCCCTACCCTTATAGAAGATACGTAGCTCCTCGGGCAGCAGCTCCAGCAGCGATACGGCGCCATCCTCGGCCTGCCCGAGGTCAGGGCTCAGCGTCAGCTCCTGGAGGCGCTCCACCGAGAGCTGGCTATCCACCTCGAAGAGGCGCAGACTCTCCAGCTCGTCGTCGAAGAAGTCCAAGCGGTAGGGCAGCTCGGAACTAAAGGAATAGATGTCGAAGATACTCCCGCGGATGGCGAACTGTCCCGGCTCATAGACATAGTCCACACGCTCGAAGCCCCAGCCCAGCAGCCGATCGCGCAGCTCGTCGCGATCCACTAGCTGCCCCTGGCGGAGCGTATAGCGCTCGTAGCTAGCCTCACGCATCGGCGGCACCAGCTCCTGCACTGCCTCGGGGTAGGAGATGATGATGGGCAGGCGTCCGCCCTCCTCGCTGAGGCGGCTCAGCACCATGGAGCGCAGCAGTACCTGCGCCTCGTCTCTATGGCCGTAGCGTAGCGCACGGCGGTAGGCGGAGGGGAAGAAGAGGACGGCCTCACGCCCCAGTAGTTGCTCTAGGTCCGAATAGAGGTAGCCCGCCTCCTCCTCATCGCGCAGCAGCACGAGGAGCGGAGACAGCGCATGCAGCTCCGCCGTGAGCGGAGCTAAGGCACTGCCATAGAGGCCGGAGATGCGCAGCACGCCCGTAGGGCCGAGGCGCTGCAGCTGTCCCTTCGCCGCCTGCGTCAGGTAGCTCGGGAAGTGGAAGCTCGGGAGGTCGAGCTCTTGCTTTTGTTTCTTCACGCTACAAAGATACGGCAGTTCGTCCACCAGCGGCTCTCCCCACACACGTGAGGGGAGGTCTGACGCTAATTCGCCCGCAGCTCGCTCCTCCTATCGCTCAGCTGCTAGCAGCTACTCGGGGCGCTTGCCCTAGGCTCAGCCCTCGGGCGAGGGCGAAGCCTCAGCACTCTGATGGATATCCCTCAGCTCTGTGACTGATATCCCTCGACCTAGCTGACTGATATCCCTGAGGAGCGCTGATGGATATCGGTCAGGAGCGCTCGCCCTTAGCAGCTAGCGGGCGGGCAGCCTAGTGGGCCTTCTACTCCACTTAGACTAAGGGAAGCCAGCAAAAGACTTCGCCCCCAGCCGTCCACCGTATAGCGGACAGCTGGGGGCGAAGGGAGCGGCGGACGAAGCGCTGGTGCTCTTGTCCTCCCCTAGGCTAGGAGCTCGGAGGCCTAGAGCGTCTTGAGCAGCTCGACGAGGCGCTCGGCGTGTGCCTTAGCCTCGGCAGCGACGTTGGGATTGGTCAGTGCCAGCTGTCCGTAGAGGGGGAAGGCACCAACGTACTCCATACGGCAGTAGCCTGCCGAGGTACGCAGCGCAGCCTCTAGCTCCAGGTGCAGACCACCGGTGTAGACCTCGGCAGCCGAGCCTGTCGTATAGCTGTGGACGAACTTCTTACCAGCGAGCTTGAAGCTATCAGCGCCGAAGGCAAAGCCGTACTGGAAGACTTCGTCCATGTAGCGCTTGAGCATCGCGGGCGTAGCGAACCAGAAGAGGGGATGCTGGAAGACGATGACGTCAGCTGCCACGAGCGCTGCCTGCTCGGCGGCCACATCAATGGGGCGATTATCGGGATAGAGCTCCTCGAGCTTGCGGACGGTGATGCCGGGCTGTGCCTCGAGCACCTCGAGGATGGCCTTACCAGCATGGCTCTGACTGTGGTAGGTGTGCGAATAAATGACGAGTACGTTCATTGGAAATATATCTTGAGTTACTTAGGCCCTGACTTAGGGCTTACTTATATAGAGGTAACAGCAGGCGAGGGACTTTGTTCTCGCTTGGCACAAAAAAAAGCGCAGCGCCCCGACCGCAAGGGTCGAGACGCTGCGCCTAGGTCTTAGGCTATAGGGGCGGGCCTACTTCTTGAGGCGTGCCAGGATCTTGCTCGCCGAGTCAGAGAGCAGGACGACAGCACCCGCGAGGATAGCCGTATCCTTGATCACCAGACGGCCAGCACCCGAGAGGAAGGGGAAGCCATTGGCCCACTCACCAGCGGCCAGAGCTTCGGGCGAGGCGCTGACGAAGGTCTCGGGCGTCGTGATGAGGAAGCTGAGGGTACCGATCGTCATGATGATACACAGCAGCTCACCGATAATGCCGAGGTAGGGGCTGAAGAGGCCGAGGAAGACCAGGATACCGATCGTCATGATGAGGATACCGAGGCCGTGCGAGAAGAGGTAGGTACGGTTCTCGACGTGCCAGTCATGCTTGGCCTGATCGTACTTACCCTCGGGGACCTTGTTGAGGGTATACTCCTTGACGACCTTGCCTTCGTCGGTAGTGACCTCATTGCTAGCGTTCTTGAGGAAGAAGCTCATCAGTGGGCTGTTGGCCACGAAGGGGATGATGCCGTTCGCCTCGTAGTTGGCGAACTTCAGACCACCGATCCAGACGAAGATGATGAGGATGGCGACACGGATGAGCTTCAGGCCGAGCCCGCGCAGCTTACTGGCGCACTCGAGGAAGGACAGGAATGCAGATTGCATAGTACTTAGGTGTTGATTAGTTGTTGTACTGATTACTTGCTTACCCTTTAATAACGAGGAGCAAGCGTAATGGTTCAGTCTCGGCTCCCTTAGCCTAGGAGGTAGTCCGCCGTCCAGTGCCTGTAGTCGAGGCTCGGTGAGCCGTCTGGCGACTGCAGGACGAGCTCGCTACACAGGCAGGGCTGGTAGCTCGTGAGCTCCGCGATACGGTGCCAGAGCGTGAGGCTACGCACGGGGCGAGCGGGGCGCGAGGAGACGGCGACCCACTCCGACAGGTAGAGGCCACTCATGACGGCCTGCTGCCGCAGCGCCTCGAGCTGCTCGGCAGGCGTGATGAGGGCTAGTGCTCCACCCCGCTCCAGGAGGCGGGGCGCATAGCGCAGCAGCAGGGCGGGAGAGAGGCTCCCCCCGAGCGTGTGGCGCGCCAGCGCTCGGCTCGCCTCGGGGGCAAGGGTCGTCTCGGTATAATAGGGAGGATTGGAGAGGATGAGGTCATAGCGGGCAGGCTCCGCCATCGTCGCCGCAGCGAGGAAGTCCGTCTGCCGTAGGCTGAGGCGTGTGCTCCAGGGTGAGGCGGCGAAGTTCTCCGCCGCTTCGGCTGCCGCCTCGGGCTCCAGTTCCCAGGCCTCGATCTCGGCCTTCGGGTAGCGCTGGGCGAGCATCAGGGCCAGCACGCCCGTACCCGTACCGACGTCGAGGATACGCCGCGGGGCAGGGAGGCGCTTGGGCTGCCAAGCGCCCAGTAGCAGGGCATCCGTACCACACTTCTGCGCTGCCCGTCCCTGCCTGAGCTCGAACTGGCGGAAGTGGAAGATCTCCGTGCTACTGGACATCCTCCTCAGGCTGAGACTCCTCTAGTCGGCGCAGCACGGCATCCAGCTGACGGATGCGCCAGGGCTGGGGGTAGAGGTTATTCGTACGGTTGCCGAGGTGCTTCGCAAAGCCCAAGGGCGTACCTTGATAAGCGATGAGAACGAAGCCGCGCGGCGTCTCGGGGGGCAGCGTCAAGGCTTCGCCAGCGAGGTAGCGCAGGCTCTCCTCACGCGTCAGCTCCACACGGGGGAAGGCCTCCTGAGCCAGCAGCTGGCTCAGTGCCAGTGCGGGCTGGGGCAGCCAGTCACGGCCCTTGAGCTCGGCCACCTGCAGCCCCGCGCTCAGCACGGGGATACGTAGCGCCTCGAGCTCCTCTAGGAGGCGGGCGGTGGGCTCAGGCAGTGCCAGCAGCCGCGTCTCCTCCAGCGTGCGCCACTGCAGCTCGGGGACGGGCTTGAGCCACGGGAGGAGCTGCTGCGGGGGCTTGACGCTCGCGCTGCGCCCCGCCTTGGTCGCCTTGCCCTTACGCGCGGTGGAGGACCTTGGCGTCCCTTCGGCGGCAGGCTTACGTAGCAGGGCAAGGAAGAGCCCCTCCCCACGTATGCGGTGCGGCATCATACGGTAGCAGGGATAGGGACTGAGGGTTGAGGGCGCGACAAAGGGCTCCAGCGCCTGCAGCCCGAGCGGCTCGGCGCCGAGCTCCTCCACCAGATAGGCTACCTGCGCCTCGTCCTCCTGGCGATTCAGCGTGCAGGTGCTGTAGATCAGCAGCCCGCCTGGGGCGAGCGCCGGCCATATATCCTCGAGGATGCTGCGCTGTAAGGCAGCGCACTGACTGACCAGCTGGGGCGACCACTGACGCCGTGCCTCCTCGTCCTTGCGCATCATCCCCTCGCCCGAGCAAGGGGCATCCACGAGGATGAGATCATAGCTGGAGCGCATGCGCCCCAGGCTCGCAGCGTCCGTACTGGTGACGATGCTGTAGGGCGAGCCCCACTTCTGGAGGTTCTCCGTGAGGATATGCGCACGGCTGCGGACGTACTCGTTGCTCACGAGGGTACTGCCCGCGGGGAGCAGATCCAGGAGCAGCGTGCTCTTCCCCCCAGGGGCGGCACAGAGGTCGAGGGCTACTAGGGGCTCCTCGCCGAGGTAGGGGCTGATGGCGGCCAGCGTCATGGAGGAGGCCTCCTGCACGTAGTACTGCCCCGCATGCCACAGCGGGTCAGCGGTGAAGCTCGGGCGGCGGCTGAGGTAGTAGCCGAGCCCCTGAGACCAAGCTACGGGCCCAGCGAGCGGGAGCTCGGAGGGCAGGGCAGCGCACTTGGCGGCATTGCGGCGCACAGAGACCGAGGCCTCTCCCTCGAGCGCGCCCAGCAGCGCCTCGGCCTCCTCAGGCAGGAGCTGCTGGATGAGCCGAGCGAACTCGGCAGGTAGCGGCGTAGTCAGCGGCATAGGCTTAGCGTCCGATCAGGAAGATGGTAGGTACCTTATGGATGTCGGGGATGTGCCCGCGCCACTGACTGAGGCGGCGCGTCTGCAGCAGCTCCCCCTCCCCCGTCAGCCCCGAGGCGATGCAGAGGAGCGTGTCGCCCGAGCAGTGACGGATCAGCTGCTCCACCAGCTGCACATTGCGGTAGGGCGTCTCGATGAAGATCTGCGTCTCCCCTGTGGAGCGCAGGCGCTGCTCCAGCTCGTGCAGCGTACGGCTACGCTCGGCCTCCTCGATGGGCAGGTAGCCGCGGAAGGCGAAGCGCTGCCCGTTGAAGCCCGAGCCCATCAGGGCCATCAGTATAGAGCTGGGCCCGACGAGCGGGACGACACGCAGCCCCTTGCGCTGAGCGAGGGCCACGACATCTGCCCCCGGGTCGGCGATGGCGGGGCAGCCTGCCTCGGAGATAATGCCCATGTCCTCTCCGCGTAGGGCGGGCTCTAGGTAGCGCGCCAGCTCCTCGGCGGGGGTATGCTTGTTCAGCTCGTAGAAGGTGCAGGCGTCGATATCGATGCTGCGGTCGGACGCCTTGAGGAAGCGGCGTGCCGAGCGTACGTTCTCCACGATGAAGTGACGCAGCTGGGGCAGCAGCTGCCTATTGTACTCGGGCAGACAAGTCTCGTGGGCTACGTCGGCCAGCGGTACGGGGATGAGGTAGATCATAGGAGGGGTAAGTGGCAGGGAGGTCTAGAGGCTAGCGCCTTGACGCAGGCGCTGCGCCAAGAGGATGGTCTGCTCGAGGTAGGGCAACTCCGCACGTAGATAAGGGGCGAAGTCCAGCTGCTCGAGCTGCGCGGTGATGTGCTCCAGCGGCCACCAGCGCCCTTGCTGCGGCTGACAGTCTACGAGCAGCTGGCTGGGCTCGGCGATGTCGACGGCGTAGAGGTAGACGCTGAGCGGCTGCCCCTCTAGCGTCTCATGGTAGTGCAGGAGGAAGCGCGGACGGGCTCGACGCACGCCGCAGAAGCGCTGATCGATCAGCAGCTGCGCCAGCACCTCGGGGCGGCAGCCCTCGGTGAGCCAGCTGACGAAGGGCGTGTCATAGCCCGCGGCAATCGGCAGCTGCTCCCGCTCGGAGTGCTCCAGGTAGAGCATGTCGCCTGTGGTAGCCATCAGGCGCACCACGGGCAGGCGTCCCTGGTCGCTACGCGCATCAGTCAGCGACACGCGCCCCAGCTGCTGCTGTTGGTCGCCCACTACGGGGATCCACTGCTCGCGGTCTAGGCGCTTATTGACCCACAGCAGGTGCAGGGACTCGAAGGCATAGACGCCCCAGGTGAAGAGCGCCACGAAGATCGCGAAGTACTGCAGCAGCTCGCCCCACTCCACGGGACAGAGGTGGACGCAGGTCGAGATGGCACAGAGCGTCACCAGAGAGAAGGCGATGAGGATGCGCTCGAAGCGTAGCCGTTCCTCTCTAAGGATACGCGTGCGTATGCATCCACAGCTACGCGTACCCCAGCGATCCCGTCCCCAGCGATAGATCCCAGCCACGAGGCTGCTGGTGATGTAGCTGAAGAGCAGCAGCGACTGCAGCCACAGCGGGTGCTCATAGAAGTCATCGAAGCCGAGGACCAGCGTCGCCCAGAGCAGCAGGACGAAGAGCGAGCGCCCCACGCTGGGACGATTAGCCGCGAGCCCCCCCACCAGCCACAGCAGCAGGATGCCAAGACCCAGGCCAAAGGCTGCCCCTAGGAGCGCCAGCAAGGGCGAGAGGAAAAGGCTCAGCACCAGCCCCACGGGGAGCGTGAAGAACTCCGTAGGCAAGGGGAGCTGCATCAGCCCGAGGCGGCGGCGTAGGGCGTAGAGATATCTGCTTTGCTTCGTCATGTATAGCTATAACAAGCCTTGGGGGGCAGGGTTCAGTTCGCCCGCTCCGCGCGGCCTCCCTTAGCCCGCACCCCTCGTCACCTTCGACCGAAGCGAGCTGCAGGCCAGCCCACGCCTTGGCCTCCCCGCTCATCCAGCGAAGGGACGAAGCTCCCCCGCGAAGTGCTATCCCAAGGGGGGAGGCCCCTGAGGGATATCAGTCAGCGAGCTCGGGGACGTCCGTCAGCGCCGCGAGGGATATCCGTGGCGCAGCTGAGGGATATCCCTGAGGAAGGCTCCCCCCGTAGAGGCGCCTTGCACCCGAGCAAGGAGCGGGCTGTCCCCCACCCCGGGGAGAGGCCTCGCAAGGCAGCGCGCAGCAGTACGACCGCGCCTGCTATTTTGCTATCTTTGTAGGGAGGGCTAGCCCCCTAGCTGGCCCAAAGCATGACACGAGTGCTCCTCTAAGCGATACACTATGGCCACCGAACGACGCATCTCCATCCTCCTCATCTACACCGGAGGGACTATAGGCATGGTCGAGAACCCCACGACGGGGGCCCTCGAGCCCTTCGACTTCGCCTATCTACAGGACAACGTCCCCGAGCTACGCCGCCTCGGCTGCGACATCTCCAGCGTGGCCTTCACCCCTCCGCTGGACTCCTCGGCTATAGCGCCCGAGGACTGGACGCGCCTGGTGGACATCATCGCCGAGCACTACGACCGCTACGATGGCTTTGTCATCCTCCACGGGACGGACACCATGGCCTACACCGCCTCCGCCCTCAGCTTTGCCCTCGAGGGACTGGCTAAGCCCGTGGTCTTCACCGGCTCGCAGCTCCCCGTCGGGAAGCTCCGCACCGACGGCAAGGAGAACCTCATCACCGCCATCGAGATCGCCGCCGCACGCGACGAGGCCGGGCAGCCACGCGTGCCCGAGGTCGCGCTCTTCTTCGAGAACTACCTGATGCGCGGCAATCGCACCAGCAAGGTCAGCGCCGACCAGTTCAGCGCCTTTGACTCCTACAACTATCCCCACCTAGCCTACGCCGGCATTGAGATCCGCTACCACGATGCGGCCATCAAGCGCGATGCCCTCGGGCAGACCCTGAGGCCGCACCGCTCCTTCGACCCCAACGTGGCGGTGCTCAAGCTCTTCCCCGGCATCACCCGCGAGGTCGTGCAGTCGCTGCTCAGCCTACCCTCGCTCAAGGGCGTCGTGCTGGAGACCTTCGGCAGTGGCAATGCACCGATGCTCCCATGGTTCCTCGAGGCGCTCGAGACAGCTGTGGCACGCGGCGTAGTCATCGTCAACGTGACGCAGTGCGTGACGGGCTATGTGGACATGATGCGCTACGAGACGGGGATGCTGCTGCAGCGTATGGGGCTGGTAAGCGGACGAGACAGCACCACGGAAAGTGCGCTGACGAAGCTGATGTACCTCTTCGGTCGCGGCTACAGCCCCGAGGAGGTCAAGCAGCGGATGGCCCTGCCGCTGCGGGGCGAGATGACCCTCGAGGCGACAGCCGAGGACTTCGGTCGTGAGACCTATATCTATAGACGCTAAAGGAGAGACGAAGCAAGTGATACGATTCATGAGCCTGGGGAGTGGGAGCAGTGGCAACTGCTACTACCTCGGGGACGAGACGGGCGGCCTGCTGCTGGATGCAGGCATCCCCATACGCAGCATCAAGAAGAGCCTAGCCGCCGAAGGCATCAGCCTCGAGGACGGCCATATACGTGGCGTGCTGGTGACGCACGACCACGCCGACCACATACGCACCATAGGCGTGCTGGGAGCGGTCTACCACCTCCCCGTCTACGCTACGACCCTGGTGCACGACAGCATCACCCGCAGCCGCTTCGTGCAGGAGCCCCTCGGGGCCTCGCGTCGTGAGCTGGCGATCCACGAGCCGCTGGAGCTGGCGGGCTTCTCCATCGAGGCCTTCCCCGTGCCGCACGATAGCGCGGAGAACGTAGGCTATCACATCACCCGCGGCGAGGACTTCCGCTTCACCCTCGCTACCGACGTAGGGCACCCCACCGCGGTCATCGAGCGCTACATCGCCGCCGCCCAGCACGTCGTACTGGAGGCCAACTACGACAGCGAGATGCTCCGCACGGGCAGCTACCCACCCTTCCTCAAGGAGCGCGTAGCCAGTCCGCTCGGCCACCTCTCCAATGAGGAGGCCGCCGAGGTCCTAGCACGCTGCTACCACCCCGAGATGCGCAACGTGTGGCTCTGCCACCTGAGCAAGGACAACAACCACCCTGAACTCTGCTGGAAGAGCATCGAGCAGCGCCTCTTCAGCGAGGGCATACGCGTCGGGAAGGACCTTAGCCTAACGGCGCTGCGCCGCACCGCGCCCTCCCCGATGTACCTACTGGAGCCCTAGCCCTCCGCTAGCGCCGCCTTCCTCCACGGCTAAGGCGTCCCTTCGGCCCGACCCTCGGTCGCCAGTCCGCACCCAGCCTTAGCCCGCCCGAGCGCGCTTCTCCCGCCTCTTCGCCCCACCGCCTCGACGCTATTGCTCCAGCCCGAGCGCCCTCGAGCAAACCCAAGGGGCACCGCGCGAGTTATACCTAATGAGCGCCCGCCGCAGCAGGGGATTATCCCCACCGCAACGAGGCGCCCCAGCCTGCACCCTTGGTGTGCAGCACGTAGACAGCATCCTCACCCCGGGCTGCCCCCAGCAGCCCCACACCCGACACAGCACTATGGACACAGAGAAGTACAAGCTCTATACGAAGGGCGGCGACAAGGGCCGCACCTCCCTCGTCGGCGGACAGCGCGTCCCCAAGTATGACCTCAGACTCGAATGCTACGGCACCATCGACGAGCTCAATAGCTTCGTCGGCGTCCTGCTGGCCTACGAGCTTGAGGAGCCCGACAGCCGCTTCCTCTACTGGCTACAGCACAAGCTCTTCTCCGTCGGCGGCTATCTCGCCACCGACACCAGCAAGGATGAGCTCCATGAGGTGACCTGCGTCACCGAGCGCGCCGTAGCCAAGGTGGAGCGTGAGATCGACCGGCTTGATGACCTTGTGCCGCCCATCAAGGCCTTCATCCTCCCCTCAGGCGGCCACATCACCGCCGCGGCACACGTCTGCCGCACCGTCTGCCGCCGCGCCGAGCGCCTCATCTACCGCCTCGACAGCGAGCATCCCCTAGCCCCCGAGGTCCTGCGCTTCGTCAATCGCCTCAGCGACTACTTCTTCGCCCTAGCGCGCAAGGAGGTCTTTCGCGCCCAAGGGCAGGAGATCGTCTGGACCTACGACCACGACGACGCCGACTAGATGGCAGGACTGGAGCAGACCCAACGCCTAGAGCAGACCCAGGGGCTCACCCCTGCCCAGCTGCTAGCAGTGAAGATGCTGGAGGTCACGAGCCTCGAGCTGGAGACCCGTATCGAGCAGGAGCTGGAGGAGAACCCCGCCCTCGAGGAGAACTACCCCGAGGAGGAGCAGCGTAGCGGCGCGGACGAGGGCGACGAGGACGGCGCCACCGACCAGGACTGGGAGCTGGGCGAATACGCCCAGGACGACATCCCCGAGTACAAGCTACGCGAGCTGCAGGAGCGCCAGTCAGTGCGTGAGGAGATCCCCTTCGCCGCTGGAGCCCCCAGCCTCGAGGAGCAGCTGCTGGAGCAGCTCTCCATGGTCACCGAGCTCGAGGGTCGCCGCTACGAGCTGGCGCGCTACATCGTGGGCAGCATCGACGCCGATGGCTACCTGACGCGCTCGGTGGAGGAGCTGCAGGACGACCTACTCTTCAAGGCCGGCATCGACGCCCGAGCCGAGGAGCTAGAGGAGCTCATCGCTCTGGTCAAGACCCTCGACCCGCCCGGCGTAGGGGCGCGTGATCTGCGCGAGGCCCTACTGCTGCAGCTGCAGCGCCTGCCTGAGGACGAGCTCTCACGGGCGGCTGACCGACTTATCCGCGAGCACTACGAGGACTTCGTCAATAAGCGCTTCGACCGCCTCTGCTCGGCCCTAGGCATCGACGAGCAGCGTCTCTCGGAGCTCTACGCCTTCATCGCGCGCCTCAGCCCACGCCCCGCCAGCGGGCTGGGGGACGACGCCGAGGCGCGCTTCGCGCACTTCACCCCCGACTTCATCGTCACCGAGCGCGACGGCGAGCTACTGGTCTCGCTCGTCGGGGAGCGCGAGATCGCCCCGCTGCGCCTGAGCCCTACCTACCTCGAGCTGCTGGAGTCGCACCGAGACCAGGCAGGTCAGAGCCGCCAGAGCCGCGAGGCGATGACCTTCCTCAAGCACAAGGTCGAGCAGGCGCGCTGGTTCATCGAGGCCCTCGAGACGCGCCAGCAGACGCTGCGCCGCACGATGATGGCCATCGTGGAGCACCAGCGTGACTTCTTCTTCTCAGGCGAGGTGAGCGACCTCAAGCCTATGGTGCTGCGCGACATCGCCGAGGCCACGGGGCTAGACATCAGCACCATCTCGCGCGTCAGCAACAGCAAGTCGGTGCAGACCGACCACGGCATCTACATGCTGAAGTTCTTCTTCGGCGAGGGCATCACCACCGAGGAAGGCGAGAGCATCTCCACGCGTGAGGTGCGGCAGGCCTTAGCCGCGCTCATCGAGGCCGAGGACAAGCGCCAGCCGCTGACGGACGAGGAGCTGACGCAGCAGCTGGCCGCCCAGGGCTACCCCATAGCCCGCCGCACGGTGGCCAAGTACCGCGAGCAGCTTCGCCTGCCTATCGCGCGCCTACGCCGCCAGCTCCCTTAGCTCGGCACTAGCCCAGGATCCCTACTCCCCAAGCCCGCCTTCCAGCTTCCCCGCCTCGCCTCGCGGCTTCCTGAGCGGCTCCTCTGAGCTTCCTTCCCCCTCGCGGAGCAGACAAGCGAAGCCCCTTCGCCCCCACCCCACAAAGGATACAAGCCCCACCGAGATACCCCAGCTAGTGCTGGAGCCTCTCGGTGGGGCTTGTGCTATAGAGGGCTGAACCTCGGACGCTACTTCTGGGGCAGCGGGATGAGGTCGAAGCCCGTGTAGGGTCTCAGCGCCTCGGGGATGCGGATACCCTCGGGCGTCTGGTTGTTCTCGAGCAGGGCGGCCACGATGCGGGGAAGGGCTAGCGCGCTCCCGTTGAGCGTGTGTGCCAGCTGTACGCCCTGCTCGCTGTCGCGGTAGCGCAGGCGCAGGCGGTTGGCCTGATAGCTCTCGAAGTTGGACACCGAGCTGACCTCCAGCCAGCGCTGCTGCGCGGCGGAGAAGACCTCGAAGTCGTAGGTCAGCGCACTGGTGAAGCTCATGTCACCACCGCTGAGGCGCAGGATACGCCAGGGCAGCTCCAGCTTCGTCACGAGGGTCTCCACATAGGCGACCATCTCGTCCAGACGCTCGTAGCTACGCTCGGGCTTGTCGATGCAGACGATCTCGACCTTGTCGAACTGGTGCAGACGGTTCAGTCCGCGCACGTCCTTGCCGTAGGAGCCAGCCTCACGACGGAAGCAAGCCGAGTAGGCGGTATTGCGTACGGGCAGGTCCTTCTCGTCCAGGATGACGTCGCGGTAGATATTGGTCACAGGCACCTCAGCCGTGGGGATGAGGTAGAGGTTATCCACGCCGACGTGGTACATCTGCCCCTCCTTGTCGGGGAGCTGACCCGTGCCGTAGCCCGAGTCCTCATTGACGACGTAGGGCGGCTGCACCTCGGTGAAGCCCGCCTCACGGGCATTGTCGAGGAAGAAGTTGATGAGCGCGCGCTGCAGGCGTGCCCCATAGCCCTTGTAGACGGGGAAGCCCGCGCCCGTGATCTTGACGCCGAGCTCGAAGTCTATGAGGTCATAGGTCTTCGCCAGCTCCCAGTGGGGGGCGGCGTCGGCAGGCAGCTCAGGGTTGTGCCCGCCCATCTTGACGCAGACGTTGTCCTCGGCCGTCGCGCCCTCAGGGACGATCTCGGCGGGGAGATTAGGGATCTGCAGCAGGATCTCGCGGATACGTGCCTCGGCCTCGTTCTTCTTCTCCTCGAGCTGGCGGCTAAGCTGCTTGAGGTCGGCGACCTGGGTGCGTATCTTCTCGGCCTGATCCTTCAGTCCCTGCTTCATCAGGGCACCGATCTCCTTGGCGATGGCATTCTGCTGCGCCAGGCTCGCGTCGAGCTCTTGCTGGGTGCGGCGGCGCAGCTCGTCGAGGTCGAGCACCTCACTGATGTACTCGCGTGCCTCGAAGTGCTTCTTCTGTAGGAGGCGGAGGACGTCCTCCGTCTGCTCCTTGATTCGCTTGATGGTAAGCATCTCTCTCTTGGGTCTATTAAAGGAGGAGAGCTTGCCCTCAAGGACTATGGCCCTCGGAGCAAGCTCTCTCGTTACCTATATCTCTCTGTAGGCGGAATGATCCCACCTCGGGAGGGTAGCTGGTCGTCCCCTGGGGGACGTCGGGGTCTCGTCCTTAGGCCTCTGCCTGGATCGAGACGTAGGAGCGATCGTTCTTCTTGCGCGTGAAGACGACCGTACCATCTACGAGGGCGTAGAGCGTGTGGTCCTTACCGATACCCACGCCCGCGCCGGGGTGATGCTGCGTGCCGCGCTGGCGCACGATGATGTTACCAGCCTTGGCATGCTGACCACCGAAGAGCTTTACACCAAGTCGCTTGCTTTCTGATTCGCGTCCGTTCTTGGAGCTACCTACACCTTTTTTATGTGCCATTGTCCTTGTCTAACTAATGCGGTGATACTTATTTACTAGCCTACGATTTCCTTCACGACGACTTCGCTGAACTGCTGGCGGTGGCCATTGAGCTTGCGATAGCCCTTGCGACGCTTCTTGTGGAAGACGAGCACCTTGTCGCCCTTGACGAGCGGCGTCAGTACTTCGCACACGACCTTAGCACCGGCTACGGTAGGCGTACCTACGGTGAACTGACCGTCCTTCTCAATGAGCAGGACCTTGTCGAACTCTACGGTAGCACCAGCCTCGGCGCCCTTGACGTGATGGATGAACAGGCGACGGCCTTCCTGGAGATTGAACTGCTGTCCCTGGATGTCTACGATGACGTACATTGTACTTTATACTAATTAAGATTAGCCCCGCAAGGTGTCGCCCCCGATCTCGGTGACGTGCTTCGTCCGTGTACCTTGCATAGGAAATGCGCACAAAGATACACATTATCGCACAGATACACAAGACACACGCCCACAGCTATCCTTCAGCAAGGGCCAAAGCCAGCCGCAGCGCCGCTCACCGAAGGTAGCGAAATCCCTCAGCCGCCTCCTCTGAGGCAAAGAGCTCCGCATCATGAACATAGGTCTCGCCTTCCTCGCGGAACCACGAGGCCTCGAAGCGAGGGGGCTCCTCGCCCCTACGGAGCGCCGTCTGGAGCCCCGAGAGGAACTTCCACAGGAAGATATTGAAGGACGAAGCGACGAGGAGGACCTCCCTCGGCTGCGCGAGGTCGTACGCCCCGATATAGTGGTTGCCCGCGCTGTCGACCTTGGCTAGGTAGCCCCACTTGAGCCCCGAGGGCGGGGAGGGCTAGGGGTGGGGCGCGCTGACGGATAGCAGTCAAGTCGCTGACGGACGTCCCTCAGCGACGGGAGGGATATCAGTCAGCGCCCTGAGGGATCTCCCTAAGGAAGGCTAAGGGATAAGGGGCGGAAGGCCTTGGGCATAAGGAAGGGGAGGCTGGGGAGTAAGGGAGGGAAGTCTGGGGGAAGGGGCTGGGGGGCTTCGGGAATTAAGGGGAAAGGGCGACGAGGCTCGGAGGGGAGTAGCCGAGGGGAGCACTGCGGGAGAGGGGGGAGCTTGGCCCCAGGGAGGCTATGGGCCTCAGGACAAGCGCCACACTGCCTTAGCGGAGTGGCTACGCTGCCGACCTTTCCTTATCTTTGTAGCTATGATAGATCAGCCAGATGCACAGATGACAGCACAGCACGACGAAGAGATCGGCGAGGAGCTACAGCCCACAGAGGAGCTCCTTGACCCCGAGACGCCCCAGGGCACCGAGAGCCCCGGCCTACGCCCCGAGCTCAGCAGCCTGACGCGGATGTACCAGACGTGGTTCCTCGACTACGCCTCCTACGTCATCCTCGAGCGTGCCGTACCCCATATAGATGATGGACTGAAGCCCGTACAGCGCCGCCTGCTGCACAGCATGAAGGAGATGGATCGGGGCAAGCTCATCAAGGTCGCCAACATCGTCGGCGAGACGATGAAGTACCATCCACACGGGGACGCCTCCATCAAGGACGCCCTCGTGCAGCTCGGTCAGAAGGGCTTCCTCATCGACACGCAGGGCAACTGGGGGAATATCCTCACGGGGGACTCCGCCGCCGCTGGCCGATACATCGAGGCCAAGCTCAGCGCCTTCGCCCTCGAGGCCGCCTTTAGCGACCGCGTGACCGAGTGGAAGAAGAGCTACGACGGCACGACGGACGAGCCCGTGGCACTGCCCGTCAAGTTCCCCCTCCTCCTAGCTCAGGGCGCCGAAGGGATCGCCGTCGGACTCTCGTCCAAGATCCTCTCGCACAACTTCACCGAGCTGGCCGAGGCTGCCTGCGCCTACCTGCGCGGCGAGCCCTTCACGCTCTATCCCGACTTCGCCACGGGCGGGCTGATCGACGTCTCGCGCTACAACGACGGCGAGCGCGGCGGCAGCCTACGCTCCCGTGCCAAGATCGACAAGATCGACGCCAAGACACTGAGCATCACCGAGCTCCCCGCAGGCAAGACGACCACCTCCCTCATCGAGTCCATCCTCAAGGCCGTAGAGAAGGGCAAGATACGCATCCGCCGCGTCGACGACATGACGGCCGCCGGCACCGACATCCGCCTGAGCCTAGCGGCGGGGGTCTCCTCGGACAAGGCCATCGACGCGCTCTACGCCTTCACCGACTGCGAGGTCAGCATCAGCCCCAACTGCTGCGTCATCTCAGACGAGAAGCCGCTCTTCACCAGCGTCAGCCAGCTCCTGCGCTACAGCGTGGATAGGACGAAGCAGCTCTTCACCGAGGAGCTGCAGATCCTGCTGGGCGAGCGTCAGGAGCAGTACCTGGCCGCTTCGCTGGAGCGGATCTTCATCGAGGAGCGTATCTATAAGGATAGGGAGTTCGAAGACGCGGAGAGCGAGGCACTGGCGCTGGCACATGTGGCGCGGCGTCTGGAGCCCTTCGCCGAGCAGCTGCTACGCCCCATCACGGAGGCCGACCTCAAGCGCCTTCTAGAGATCCGCATGGCGCGTATCCTGCGCTTCAACCTCCCCCGCCACGAGGCTGCGATGCTGCAGCTCCAGGAGGAGATCGACCGCCTAAAGTACGACCTGGGGCACATGACGGAGTACACCATACGCTGGTACGAGCACCTCATCGCACGCTACGGAGCGGCCTACCCCCGTAGGACGCGCATCACGAGCTTCTCTACGATCGAGGCTGCGAAGGTAGCCGAGCTGGACGCCAAGCTCTACATCAACCGCGAGGAGGGCTTCGTGGGGACGGCGCTGAAGGATGGGGAATTTGTGTGCAACTGCTCTACGATGGATGAGCTGATCATCTTCTTCCGCTCGGGGCGCTACAGCGTCTTCAAGGTCGAGGACAAGAAGTTCTACGGGCACGAGGAGGTCATCCACGTGGCGCGCTACCAGCGTGGCGACGAGCGCACCATATATAATGTAGTGTATCGCGACGGCAAGGCGGGGGCGGTCTATGCCAAGCGCTTCAACGTGCTCTCCGTGATCCGTGACCGCAGCTACGACCTTACCCGCGGCAAGGAGGGCTCCCGTATCTTGTACTTCTCGGCCAATGCCAATGGCGAGGCGGAGAAGGTATCCATCAAGCTCAAGATACGCAATGCGCGGCAGCGCCTCTTCCAGTTCGAGAAGGACTTCTCCGAGCTGCCGATCAAGAGCCGCAGCTCTGTGGGCTTCCTCGTCACCAAGGCCGAGGTGTACTCGGTGACACTGCTCAGCAAGGGCTACTCGACGCTCGGGGGGCGTGACGTATGGTTCGACCGCGACGTCCTGCGCCTCAACTACAACGGTCAGGGCGAGTACCTCGGCTCCTTCCACGCCCACGACCGCATCCTCATCATCCTCGACTCAGGGGAATGCTACACGACGGACTTCAGCGACAGCATCCATATCGAGGAGAACCTCATGCGCATCGAGAAGCACCGCCCGCAGAAGATCTGGACGGCCGTCTACTACGACGCCGAGCAGCGCCTGCAGTACATCAAGCGCTTCAGCATCGAGCCCGAGGCCAAGCGCGAGCAGATCGTCGGCGAGGACACACGCAATAAGCTGCTGCTCCTCACCGATACCTACTACCCTATCCTCGAGTACGGGCGCAAGGAGAAGGGAGGCGAGCTGAAGCTGACCACCCTCGAGGTCGAGGACTTCGCCCTGGTCAAGAGCATCCGCGCCCGAGGCAAGCGCCTGGCGCCACAGCTGGTGGATGAGCTGCGCGAACTGGAGCCTATCAAGCCCTCTCCCAGCTTCGACGACGAGCCCGAGGAGGGCAGCGCGGACGAAGCGGACGAGCCGAGCCAGGAGGCGCAGCTCTTTACCGAGACCGACTTCACCCCTAGTCCTAAGCCCAGCGATGAGGCCTAAGTACCCAGTCCTAGCCCACGGCTCGAGCCGCATCCTGAGCCTGCTGTTCGCGCTCCTCAGCGGAGCGCTCACCGCTGCGGGCACTCCGCTCGCCGAGCCTACACTCCGCCTCGAGGCCGACAGCCTCCCCAGCACAGAGCGTGCCAAGAGCATCCTCCCCGAGCCCCGCGAGGTCACCCACAGCCCCATCAGCCAGGTACGCTCCTTCAGCCTCGGGGGGATCATCCAGCGCGACAGCTACCTCAGCCCCCTGCGCTACGGGGGCACGCAGCTCGGCTTCGTCAGTCAGTCTGCCAGCTACGGCTATAGGCGGCAGCGCCGTGGCAGCCTCAGCGAACTGCTGGCACGCCCCGAGCGCAGCGTAGACCCACGCTGGACCGACCACAGCCTCCTCAGTCTCGGCCTCAGCCAGAGCACCAACCCCGCTGGCAACGGCCGTATGTGGGGCCTGCAGTTCAGCTACGACCGCAGCTACCTACGCCGCCTCGTGGAGGGACGCTACGGCCGCCTCGCCCTCGGCCCTGCTCTCGTCGGGAGAGGAGGCGCACGCTACAGCAGCCGCAATGGCAATAACCCCGTGAGCATCGAGGCCTCCCTCGGGCTTGGCCTCTCGGCCCTCTATAGCTATCGCCTCCCTAGCCTCTCCTTCCCCGCCCGCCTAAGGCTCTACGGTGAGCTGGACCTCGTGAGCCTCTCCTTCAGCCAAGAGTACGGCGAGAGCTACTACGAGCTCTACTACTACAGCTCCTGGCAGCGCCGCCTCTACCTCCGAGGCCCTGGGCCAGCGCTCCGCAGCCAGCTCGTGGCGGGCATCGACCTGCCGCTGCTGGACTGGATGACCCTCAGCCTCGGCTACCGCCTCGACCTACAGCGCCTCCAGGTCAATGCCCTCGAGCGCTCCAGCCTCAGTCAGGGCCTACTCATCGGAGTCTCCACCCAGCTGCTACCCCTCTCGGGACGCCGCGCACAGACCGACTACGCCCCACTTAGCCCCTTCTAGCCATGCCGCTACACCACAGACGATCTCGCCTCCTCGGAGTCCTCGTGACGGCCTTCCTCCTCATCTCGGGGCTGGGCTCCTGCTCTACCAAGGAGGACTTCACGAATGATAGCTTCCGCAACCTCGACGTCCTCTGGGAGACGCTCGACCGCAACTACTGCTACTTCGATCTCAAGCTCCCCAAGGACTCTAGCTGGGCTGACATGCGGCTGAAGTGGCGCAGCCAGCTCCGCGCCCAGATGTCCAGCGACTCGCTCTTCCTCGTCCTGACGGGGCTGCTCTCCGAGCTCAAGGACGGACACGTCAACCTCATCACGCCCTTCGACCAAGGGCGCTACTGGCGCTGGAAGAGCGACTACCCCGCTGGGAGCAATAGCAGCCTCATCGAGGACTACCTCGGGCAGGACTACCGCATCGCTGGGGCGCTGAGCTACACCTGGCTCAAGCACCACGGGCACGGGCAGGACAGCATAGGCTACATCCGCGTCTCGAGCTTCGCCCAGGGCCTCAGTGAGGGCAATATCAACGCCGCACTGAGCCGCCTCAGCGGCTGCCGTGCGCTCATCATCGACATACGCGATAACGGTGGCGGACAGGTGACGAACTCTGACCTGCTGGCCAGTCACTTCATCGACGCCGAGCGCGTGGTAGGCTATATGAGCCACAAGCGCGGCCCCGGGCACGATGACTTCGCCCCGCGCGTAGAGCTGCGGCTACGCCCCGTAGATCGGGGGGTACGCTGGCTGCGCCCCGTCGTCCTGCTCATCGACCGAGGCGTCTACAGCGCGGCCAATGACTTCACCCTCAGGATGAGCGGGCTGCCGCTGGTGACCATCATGGGGCAGCCCACGGGCGGCGGCGGTGGGCTGCCGATGAGTAGCGAGCTGCCCAACGGCTGGTCGGTACGCTACTCCGCCAGCCGCACCTACGACGCCGAGGGGCGCGATATAGAGCAGGGGATCAAGCCCGACCTCACGCTCAGCTTCGAGCGCGAGGCGGCCATCCGCGGCTACGACACGATGATCGAGGGTGCGGTGAGCTACCTCAAGGAGCGCTTCGAGCACCTACGTCGCACGCGCCGCTGGTCTAAGTTCCCCCGCTAGTCCCTAGCTGCCCCTAAGGCCACCCCACAGAGCCCGAGCCTCCTCGAAGGCCAGCACAAAGCAAGCGCCCCCACAGCTCACACGGATCTGTGGGGGCGCTTTGCTTCGGGCGAGAGCCCTATAGCAAGGACTTAGGAGGGGCAGCCGAGCGAGGGTCGAGGCTAAGCGTAGAGCCTACGGGCAGCCCGCAGCACCCAGCCGCTACGCAGTGCTAGATAGCTAACGAAGGCCAGCCACAGCGCGTCCGCCCCCAGCCAGCTGGCCGTCGCGGCATAGAGCAGCACGTAGCCCACAAGGCCCACCAGCACGGCGCGGCTCATGTCTATGCTGCGCGTGGCGCCGACCATGATCCCATCACCGAGGAAGGCGAGGAAGGACGCGAGCGGCACCACGGCGATCCACAGGCGCTCCTCGGTGGCACGCGCCAGCACATCGGCCTTGTCCGTCAGCAGCGCTAGCAGCGGCTCGGGAATGAGGGCATACAGCAGGGCGAAGCAGAGCGCGACCCCAGCGCCGAGGCGCACGACCGCAGGGATGACCTCCCCGAGGCGGCGCTTATCCTGCGCCCCGACGGCCTCGCCCACCAGCGCCTCCGCGGCGTAGGCTAGGCCGTCCATGAAGTAGGAGAAGAGGCTGAAGAGCTGCATCAAGAGGCCGTTGGCCGCCAGCGTCACGCTCCCCATACGCCCCCCGATATAGACGAAGCTCAGCATCACCGACTGGAGGAGCAGCGTGCGCAGCATCAGGTGCTTGCCTACGTGGAAGTAGCGCAGGATGGTCTCGGGGTGCCAGGCATCGCTGAGGCGTAGCCTACTGAGCACCTCCCGCTCGCGGCACCAGCCTCCGAGGGCCAGCAGCACGAGGTCGCTATACTGCGCCAGCACCGTCCCGAGGGCCAGTCCCCCGACGCCGAGGCCGAGGGGGAAGGCTAGGAGGTAGCTGTAGGTGATGTTGAGCACATTGCTGGCGATGCTGACGCTCATGACGAGCTTCATCTGCTGCATGCCCACCAGCCAGCCATTGAAGACATAGAGGAGCAGCGCCGCAGGTAGTCCGAGGAAGGCATAGCCGAGGTAGTCCTGGGCCGCAAGACTTAGCGCCCCACCCTCCCGCTCGAAGAGCGAGGCGACGGGAGCGACATACAGCGGGCTGGCCAGCGCCAGCACGAGCCCTACCACCAGCGCGATGAGGCTCCCCGAGGCCAGCCCCCGACCGAGGGCCGCCACGTCACCCGCGCCACGCGCCTGCGCTGTGAAGCCCGTCGTACCCATACGCAGCAGGCTCCACTGCCCGACGACGAAGGAGGTGACTGCCGCCCCTACCGTGACGGCAGCGATGCTCTCCCCGCCAGCCATACGGCCAGCCATAGCGATGTCGCTGATCATGAGCAGCGGCACCGTGATGTTGGAGAGGATATTGGGATAGGTGAGCCTGAGGATCTGTCGGTAGAGGCTCTCGGGTGCGGTCTGCTTCATCGGGAGAGGTGGTGCTCGGAGACGATGAGGAGGATGTCACCTACGGCGAGCTCCAGCTTGCCCTTAGGCACCATATAGCGATCGCCACGACGCACGAGGATGACGAGCTCCTCCTCCCTCAGGTCGAGCTCCATCAGGAGGCTACCGCCCGCCAGCATGGACGCATCGACACGACGCTCCTCCATGCGGGCGCCCGTATGCTTGGGGATCTTGACACCGAAGAGGCTCACCTCCTCCTTGATCTCCTCATCGAGCTTGAGCCAGCGCGCCACCAGCGGCAGCGTCGTGCCCTGGATCAGCAGGGAGAGCAGGGTGATGAAGAAGACGATATTGAAGAGCGTCTCCGCCCCCTCGACCTGGCTCATCAGCGGATAGGTGGCGAAGATGATGGGCACGGCGCCGCGCAGGCCTACCCAGGCCAGGAAGTGGCGCCCGTTCATCGAGATGCGGGGGAAGAAGAGCAGGCAGAGGTGCACGGCCAGCGGACGCGCGAAGAGGATCATGAAGATCCCCGAGAGGAGCGCGAAGCCCGTGATGGGCAGCAGTTCGCTGGCGTTGACGAAGAGCCCCAGGCTGATGAAGAGCGTGATCTGCAGCAGCCAGGTGATACCGTCGAAGAAAGTGGAGATACTCTTGCGGTGCACGATCTTCCTATTCCCCACCAGTACGCCCATGATGTAGACCGCTAGATAGCCATTGCCCTGCAGCAGGCTCGTCACCGAGAAGGTGAGGAAGACCAGACAGAGCAGCAGAATGGGATAGAGCGACTCGTTGCCGATGTTCACCTTATTGAGGAACCAGCCCGTCAGCTTCCCCAGCACGTAGCCCAGCAGGCTCCCCACACCGAACTGTAGGAGGAAGGTCTTCAGGATGTCCGTCCACGCCCCTTCGCCTCCGCCCGTGATGTACTGGATCAGCGCGATGGTGAGCATGTAGGCCATGGGGTCATTACTCCCACTCTCGAGCTCGAGGATGGGGCGTAGGTTCTCCTTGAGGTGCATCCTGCGCGAGCGCAGCAGCGCAAAGACCGAGGCCGAGTCCGTGCTGGACATCGTCGCCGCCAGCAGCAGGGCGATGGGGAAGGAGAGGTGCATGGGCGCCCAGCCCAGCCGGTCCATGCCGTAGAAGAAGCCCCCGAGGCAGAAGGTCGTCAGCAGCACCCCCAGCGTCGAGAGCATGACCCCCGGGCCGAGGACAGGGCGTATATCGGAGAGCTTCGTCTCCAGCCCCCCCGTGAAGAGGATGACCGTCAGAGCGAGGATCCCGAGGTCCTGCATACGCCCTGCATCATTATACTCAATGCCCAGCCCCGAGCTGCCGAAGGCCATACCCGTCAGGAGGAAGAGCAAGAGGGCAGGCACGCCGAAGCGCGTCCCCACCTTGCCCGCGAGGATCCCGGCGAGGATGAGCAGCGAGCCCATGAGGAGGAAAAACTCAAAGGAGAAGAGGTCCAATGTCATCTAGTGCTATTCTATTCGCTTTGTCTGCATGAGCGCCCGAGGACGTTTAACAAATATAAGCATTTTGGCAGGGAAAAGCAAGACTTCGAGCACACTATGCCCCCGAGGCAGGCCGTACAGCAGCCCAGTGCCCCTCCCCCACCGCTCCGAGCTGCGGTCTATGCCAAGCCGCGGTGCCTGCCTGCTCCCTAAGGGGCACGCACGCCCGAAGGAGTCCCAGCGCAGTGCGAGCCCAGCCTCCCGCTGCTGAGGGATATCAGTCACGGCTCTGAGGGACGTCCATCAGCGCCGTGAGGGGTATCAGTCAGCGCCGTGAGGGATATCCCTCAGAGCGACGCGACAAAGCGATGTGTGCGGCGGGGCTTAGCCGAGCCTACCGCAGGACTAAGTGCGGGGTGCTTCGAGGGGCTGCTGGGCTCCTTCAGACAAATAGGCTTAGCCCGCCCAAGGTCGCAAGGGGCGCAGGGCGTACACAAAGCGAGGAGCGCTGCAGGCCTTGCCCCGAGGGACAGTGACCTGCAGCGCTCCTCGAGCGTGCGTAAGGGGGTGCTAGGCTAGCGACGCGGGTGGCGCTGGCGCCAGCTCTTGATGATCGGGTAGAAGACGAAGACGGCCGAGAGCAGCAGCGTGAGCAGCGTAGGGCCGTCCAGCCGCCCGCCGCGCATCCACAGCGTATAGCCCACAAGGCTCAGCCACAGCAGCGCGAAGAGCAGCATCTGCCGCGTGGTCAGCGGTCGTCGGTAGGCCATAGCGCGCTAGTACTTAGCCTCACGCAGCAGCAGGGCTGCCTCGCGAGCGAAGTAAGTGAGGATGAGGTCGGCGCCCGCACGCTTGATCGACAGCAGGCTCTCCATCATGATGCGCTCGCGATCGATCCAGCCGTTCATCCCCGCAGCCTGGATCATGGCGTACTCACCGCTCACCTGATAGGCTGCCAGCGGTAGGTCGTAGCGATCGCGCGCCCAGCGGATGACGTCCAGATACGGCATGGCGGGCTTGACCATGACGATATCGGCACCCTCGGCGATGTCGCTCTCGATCTCGCGCATGGCCTCACGGATGTTCGCGGGGTCCATCTGGTAGCTGCGTCGGTCGCCGAAGGCGGGGGCGGAGTCGGCAGCGTCACGGAAGGGGCCGTAGAAGGCGGAGCTGAACTTCGCCGCGTAGGACATGATGGGTAGCTGCTCGTAGCCCTCGCGGTCGAGGGCCTCACGCATAGCGGCGATACGCCCGTCCATCATATCCGAGGGGGCGACCATGTCCACCCCAGCGCGGGCGAAGGAGAGGGCCTGACGGCAGAGGTAGGGCAGCGTGGCGTCGTTGTCCACCGTGTAGTGCTCGTGGAGGATGCCGCAGTGTCCGTGGTCGGTGTACTCGCACATGCAGATATCGGCGATGACGATGAGCTCGGGCAGTGCCGCCTTCAGCGCGCGGATGCCCTGCTGGACGATGCCGTGGTCGCTGTAGGCTTCGCTACCCGTCTCGTCCTTGTGCTCGGGGATGCCGAAGAGCATGACGGAGAGGACGCCGAGGCGGTAGAGCTCCGTGCACTCCTTCACCAGTTCGTCCACCGAGAGGCGGTACTGCCCAGGCATGGTGGAGATCTCCTCACGGATGCCCGTGCCATGAACGACGAAGAGGGGCGCGATGAAGTCGGAGGGGCTGAGCGTCGTCTCACGGACGAGGCTGCGCAGCTGAGGGGTCATACGCATACGGCGTAGACGTGTCGTAGGGTACATAAGCTAGCTTATAGGATGTGATCAATGTACTGAGGGAAGGCTGTCGGGGAAGTAAGGCGCTAGGCGGATACTATCCTCGCGACTGAAGGCAGGGCTCTGGCGCAGGTGGCGCCAGCTGAGGTGGCGTCCCTGACGCAGCACTCCGAGGCGCAGCCCCTGCAGCTGCGCGCGGTTGAGGTAGGGATGCCAGGGCAGGGAGTCGGCACGCAGTGCGGAGAGTGGATGCTGGCGCGGGGGCGTGCGGACGACGAACCATGGCCGCAGCTGGACGAAGCGGTCGGTATCCATCCCGTAGACCTCCTGCAGCTGCAGCACCGTATAGTAGCCCCCGAGGCGACTACGCAGCGAGAGGATACGGTGGGCAAAGGCAGGGCCTATGCCCGGGACGCGCAGCAGCGTCAGCGAGTCCACGGCGTTGAGGTCCAGCGAGACGTAGTGCTGATACTTAGCTACGGCGCGCTCCGTCCCCGAGGGCGGGCCCACATAGTCGGGGCTCGTCACCAGGCGCTGGGCGGAGTCCCTCCGCTCGGGCGCCGAGTGTACCCCTTTCCGCAGCACAGGAGTGGGCGCGGGGGCTGTAGTGCTATCGCTTGAGGGGGAGGGGGCGAGCGCTGCGACCGCCCCTGGGCTAGGGCTGCGGTACTGCGTCCAGGCGTAGAGCGCGAGGGCCGAGCTTAGGACGATGACCAGCAGCATGAGGACGATGCGCTCTGCCTTACCTATGGGATGGTCGCCCTGTCGCATGTCGGTCTCTGGCTATAGGCTATCGCGGCGCAGCTCCTGCTCGATGCGTCCGTCCTTGAGAACGATCATGCGGTCGGCACGAGCGGCGAACTCGGAGTCGTGGGTGACGATGACGAAGGTCTGCCCCAGCTGGGCACGCAGGTCGAAGAAGAGCTGGTGTAGGCTCTCCTTATTGGCCGTGTCGAGGCTGCCCGAGGGCTCGTCGGCGAAGATGACGGCGGGCTCATTGACCAGCGCACGCGCTACGGCGATACGCTGGCTCTCGCCGCCCGAGAGTTCGCTGGGCTTATGCCCCGCCCGCTCGGCGAGGCCGAGACGGCTGAGCAGCTCGAGGGCACGCGCCTTCGCCTCAGAGCGCGAGCGCCCCAGCAGTAGCGCGGGGATCATGACATTCTCCAGGGCGGTGAACTCGGGCAGCAGCTGATGCGACTGGAAGATGAAGCCGAGGCGACGACAGCGGAGCTCCGCCAGTCGGCGCTCGCTGAGCTGGGCGACCTCCTCGCCCTCGATACGCAGCGAGGCCCCAGGCTCGGCCTGCTCCAGCGTCCCGAGGATCTGCAGCAGGGTCGTCTTGCCCGCGCCACTAGCGCCAACGATGGAGATGATCTCGCCCGCCTCGACGCTGAGGTCGACGCCCTTGAGCACCTCGAGCGAGCCGAAGTGCTTGTGTATGTTAGTTGCCTGTAGGAGCATGCTGCGGGGGGATAGCGGATGAGGCGTGGATATGCTGCAGCACATAGGCCGCCAGCTGGCAGCCGAAAAGAGCCGGCATATAGGAGATGGTGCCCGCGGTGGAGCGCTTGCAGCGCTCACCCTCGATCTCCAGCACGGCCGACTCATCGGGCAGCTCACTGGAGAAGACGACGGGTACGCCGCGGCTGATGCCCAGCTTACGGAGGCGCTTGCGGAGGGCGCGGGCCAGCGTGCAGTTGTAGCTGTGCGCTAGGTCCGCCTGATGGATCTTGGAGGGATCGCTCTTCGCCCCCGCCCCCATGGAGGAGACGATGGGCAGCCCGCGCTCCCGCGCCAGGGCGATGAGGTAGACCTTGGGCGAGAGGGAGTCGATGGCATCGACGACGAAGTCATAGCGATGGCGGTCGAGGAGCTCGACCATGTTCTCATCCTTGAGGAAGTCCTCGATGACCTCCAGCTCGACCTCTGGGTTGATGTCCCGGAGGCGCTCGGCGAGCACGCGGGCCTTAGGCTCGCCGATGCGGCTATGCGTGGCGATGAGCTGGCGGTTGATATTGGAGGGCTGTATCGTGTCGGCATCGACGATGGTGAGGCGACCGATGCCGCCCCGCACGAGGAGCTCGCTGGCGTAGCCGCCGACGCCCCCCAGCCCCACGACGAGGACATGGCAGGCAGCGAGCTCGTCCACACGCTCATCCCCGAGCAGCAGCCGCGTGCGCTCCGTCCAGGCTTTGGCTTGACTCATCGAGGGACTTAGTTGATGCCGCGCTTATTGAGCTCCTGCTGGTAGAGCTTGGCGTTGACCAGATGCTCGCTGAAGCGTGCGGCGAAGCGGTGGTAGCCCGAGAAGTCCTCGCGGGCACACATATATAGGTAGTCATGCGTCTCGGCCGCCAGCACACTGTCGATGGTCGCCGTGTGGGGCAGCACGATGGGCGCAGGCGGGAGGCCTACGACGCGGTAGGTGTTGTAGGGAGACTCGGTGGCTAGGTGCTCACCCTTAATGCGCTTGAGGGCGAAGTTGCCCGTGGCATACTTCACCGTCGGGTCGGACTGTAACTTTATGCCCTGACGGAGGCGATTGAGGTAGAGGCCTGCGATGCGGCTATACTCGTCGCGCTTAGCCGACTCGCTCTCCACGATGGAGGCCAGCGTCGTCACCTGCAGCGGAGTGAGCCCCAGGCGCTGGGCAGCCTCACTGCGCGCACCGCGCCAGAAGCGCTGGTAGCCGCTGTGGATGCTATCCAGCAGCTCCTTGCCCGTAGCCGTCCAGCGCAGCGTAAGCGGCTGACGTATCAGCTGGGCACGCAGCGTCTCGCGGGTCATACCATAGCGGGAGAGGAGCGCAGGGTCACTGAAGGCAGCCTCCAGACTGTCGCGCTTGACCCAGAGCTGGGCAGCGAAGAAATCGAGAATCTCGGCGTTCGTACGCAGCGCCCCCGGCTGGAGCACGAGGGGCACATCCGCACCGTGCTGCAGCTCGTCGATGACCCCAGCCATATTCATATCGCGCGTGATGGCATAGCGTCCAGGGCGCAGCGGCTCGGAGCTCAGGCCTCGGTAGTCCGCCAGCCAGCCGAAGAGGCGGGGGTAGCGCAGCCAGAGCTTAGACTGCAGCTGCTGTCTAAGCTCGGGGTACTTCGCCCCTGGAGCTACGAGGATGTAGGTCGTATCGGCCTCGGGGCGTCCTGCAGGTGCCGTATAGAGGTAGCCCCCTGCACCCAGCCCTAGGAGGACGAAGAGCAGGACAAGGAGCAAGAGGTAGCGTCCCCAGGGACGGCGACGACGCCCGTAGCTGGAGCGATGCCCGCGGTACTTGGAGGGCAGGAGGCGACGCCCATTGATGCGCTGATAGTGCGCGACAGAGTTCTTTGACATGAGAGGGAGGGCTCGGGGAGGTGAGTATTAGCGGTAGAAGGCACTCGGCGAACTGAGGCGCTGCAGGTCCCCGCCGCGGATGGCGTAGAAGGAGGGCAGGCGCTGCACATTGTACAGGCCGAGGCTGCGCCCCTCGGCATCATGGACGGTCGTCCAGGGGAGGGTGCGCGTGGCGTTCTTCCAGAAGTAGCTATCGGCATCCACCGAGACCTCGTAGATGCGCAGCTCGGGGTGCGCCTGCTGGAGCTGGCGCAGCTCTGCCACGAGCTCGGGTGACCAAGGCTCAGCGTAGGAAGTAAAGCTGACGAGCGTAGGGCCCTGAGCCGCGAGCTCCTTGAGCGAGACCTTGCGCCCCGTGCGGTCGGGATAGCTGAGCTCAGGGTAGGCGACGACCTCAGGCTGCTGGGGCAGCTCGTAGCCAGGTTCGTCGATCACGCAGCTACCGCGCTTGATGGCTCGCGCCTGAAGCGCGGCCTTCTTGAGGAGCACCGCGTAGGGCGCCTCGGGGTAGAAGGTATCGTAGGCGGTGGCTACGGCGGCGAAGGCTGCGGCATCGTCTGGATTGAGTGGGGAGAAGTAGCTGCCCGAGCCGATGGTCTGCAGCAGCGCAAAGCACGCTGCGGGGCTCTTGGGGTCGGCGTAGATGAAGCGCTCGGTGAGCTGCTTCTTGAGCGCCGCGATGAGCTCTGAGCTACGTGCACGCGCCGAGTCGGCATTGATCCTATTCGCCCAGGCCTCCTGCACGATGGGCTCAAGCTGACGGCTGGTAGCCGTACTGAGGCGGCAGACCTCCTGGATCTGCTTATTGTAGTCCTTGGGCGAGGTGATACGGTAGCTGTCGAAGAGGCGCGCTCCCTCGGCTGTGATGCTGAAGCGACGTGCCGAGTCCGCCGCGAAGGGGATATGCTGCTCCCCGAGGCGCAGGCGGTAGAGCATCGGGTAGCTGTGCCCCTCACTGCGGAAGGAGAAATGCCCCTGCTTATCAAGGCGCACCGAGTCGATGAGGCGAGGCTCCTCAGAGATCGTCTCCTCGAGGTAGAGCATCTGGTCGGCAGCACCGCTGATGGTGCCCTCAGCGATAAAGTCGCTCGACTTGCGGCCCGAGCAGCTGGCTATAAGGCAGAGGGCTAGCGTCAGCCCCAGTAGTCGTCCTATTCGCTTGGTCATGTGTCTATGATCGTGTGTGTCCTTATTCTGTCCAGTAGTCCCCAGTGGCGAGCAGCAGCTCCTCGGCACGTGCGATCTCGCCAAAGAGCGTCTCGCGGGTCGTGGCCTGCAGCATGGCGATGCGTACGGGGCGGAAGTGGTCTATGCCCTTGAAGATGGGGCTGGCGGCGATGTGGCGGCGGCTGTGGAGGATGCCGCGGCGCTCGTCGAGCTTAGCGATATTATTGTCCACCAGCTGGCGCAGCACCTCGACGTAGTAGCTCTTGGCTCGCATCGGCAGCTGCTCGCCCGTCGTGAGGTAGTGGCGCATCTGCTCGAAGATCCAAGGCTGCCCGATGGTCGCACGGCCTACCATGACGGCATCCACGCCGTAGGTGTCGAAGGCGCGACGAGCCTCTTCGCCCGTGGTGATATCGCCGTTGCCGATGATGGGGATGTGCATGCGGGGATTGTTCTTCACCGCCCCGATGAGCGTCCAGTCAGCCTGCCCCGTGTACATCTGGGCACGGGTACGGCCATGGATGGTAAGCGCCTGGATGCCGCAGTCCTGCAGTGCCTCCGCCAGCTCGACGATGATCCGACTATCGTGGTCCCAGCCGAGGCGCGTCTTGACCGTCACGGGGATCTTCACCGCCTTGACGATCTCACGTACGATCTCCAGCATCAGGGCGGGGCAACGAAGCATCCCGCTGCCAGCGCCCTTACCTGCCACCCGCTTGACGGGGCAGCCGAAGTTAAGGTCCAAGAGGTCAGGTCCCGCGGCCTCGGCGATGCGTGCCGCCTCCACCATAGGGGCAACCTCGCGCCCGTAGATCTGGATGGCTACGGGGCGCTCCTCGGGGTCGATGGCTAGCTTGCGCGTCGTGCCCGCCACCTGACGGATGAGGGCATCGGCGCTGAGGAACTCGGTATAGACAAGGTCAGCGCCGAAGCGGCGACACATCAGCCGAAAGGCGGCATCCGTCACGTCCTCCATCGGAGCCAGCAGTAGCGGCTCCCGTCCTAGCTCTAGGCTCTGTCCTATCTTCATCCCTTCTTTCCTTCTACTATATATACTGAGGCCACCTCGAGTGCCCGATGGATATCCGGACAAATATAAGTATCTCCGATGAGATCTGCCAGCCCGGTGGCACGCAGCGTACTATGGACGCGCTCGTTGACCCCCGAGAGGATGAGGCGCGTGCTGCTACGCTTCGAGGTCGCGACGAGGATGCCGAGGTTGCGCACCGCCGTCGAGTCCATGAAGGGCACCGAGCGCATACGCAGGATACGTACGGGCGGAGCGGCCTGCGTCACCGAGGTCACCTCCTCGAAGCGATTGGCAATGCCGAAGAAGAAGGGCCCCTCGATCTCGTAGACCTCTACCCCCTCGGGCAGCGTGAGGCGCTCGCTCTGGCCCTGATGCCCGTCATCCCCCGAGGCATGCAGCTCGAGCTCGCCGCGCGAGACGAGGATACGCGTGCTCTCGACCATGCGCTGCATGAAGAGCAGCATCGCCAGCAGCAGCCCCAGCTCGATGGCGATCGTCAGGTCGAAGATCACCGTCAGCAGGAAGGTCACCACCAGCACCGCCACATCGCTCTTGGGCCCGCGCAGGGAGGCGCGTACCGAGCGCCAGCCACTCATATTATAGGAGATGACCACCAGCACCCCCGCCAGCACCGCCATAGGGATATAGGCCATCAGCGGCATGAGGAAGAGGAAGGTCACGAGCAGTACGACGGCGTGCGTCATCCCCGCGATGGGGCTGCGCCCGCCGTTGTTGATGTTGGTCATCGTGCGGGCAATAGCTCCCGTGACGGGGATCCCGCCGACGAAGGGCACGATGATATTAGCCACCCCTTGCGCCACGAGCTCAGTATTGGAGCGGTGGCGCTCCCCGATGACCCCGTCGGCGACGCTGGCCGAGAGGAGCGACTCGATAGCTCCAAGCAGCGCGATGGTGAAGGCGGGCGAGATGAGGCGCTCCACCAGCTCCCAGCTCAGCTCAGGGGCGACGAGCGGAGGTAGACTCGTGGAGATCTGATAGCGGTCGCCTATGGTCACCAGCTCGGTGATGCCGCAGTAGGTCTTCAGCACATAGCCGAGGATCGTCATCACGACAATCGCCACGAGCGAACCCGGGATGACCTTCGTCAGCCGTGGCGTCAGCTGGATGATGACGATGCTCCCCAGGCCTACGGCGAGCGTCAGCCAATGGGTCTGCCCCAGGCTCGAGAGCAGGACGCCCCACTTGGGAACGAACTCCTTAGGCAGGCTCGTGAGGCCGAGGCCGAAGAGGTCATTGATCTGCGTGGTGAAGATCGTCACTGCGATCCCTGCCGTGAAGCCTAGGATGATGGGATAGGGGATGAACTTAATCAGCGTCCCCAGCCTAAGCAGTCCCATCAGCACAAGGAGGATCCCCGCCATCAGGGTCGCCACGAGCAGCCCGCTCATGCCGTACTCGGTGATGATCCCGAGCACGATGACGATGAAGGCGCCCGTCGGCCCCCCGATCTGCACCGAGCTACCGCCTAGCGCGGAGACCACGAAGCCCCCGATTACAGCCGTGATCAGCCCCACCTCTGGGGAGACGCCACTGGCGATGGCGAAGGCGATAGCCATAGGTAGGGCGACAATCCCTACGATGAGTCCTGCTAGGAGGTCGCGCGTCAGCATCCCCCGATTGTAGCCCTTGAGGCTATCCAGCAGCATAGGTCGTACAGAGAATCCTAGCTTCATCTACTTCCGTCTATATATGATCATGAGGACTACAAAGATACGAAGAGCAGGGCGCATCACCCAGCCTTAGCCTCCGCCCGGCACCAGGACTCCCTCCCCGAGCGCAAGCGCGAAGGCAAGGAGGCTACCGCACCCCACACGGAGTCTCTTCCTTACACACTCCCTCCAAGGCTCACACGTATCAGGGGGCATCGCCTATACCACGCTCAAGCTACGGCAGGCGGAAGATCAACGGACTTCGGCAAAGACCCGACGGTATCCTGCATACCCTGCTGCATCCAAGCTAGGCTATAGCTATCCTCCCCGTCTCCCCCCAGAACAGCCCTTGGGCGCAAAAAATGAGCCCATACACGAAAAAGCCAGTGGTTACCCACTGGCTTTTTCTTTCTTCGCATACCTCAATAAGTAGCTGACCCTAATCGACTTACTGAGGTCGCGTTGGATTGCTACTACGAAGGTACATAAACGGGAGGCCAATCACAACCCAATGTAACACTAATGTAACGCATTTGTAAGTTGGATTGCTACTACGAAGGTACATAAACGGGAGGCCAATCACAACACGCTAACGCCGTGGCAAAAGGCTTTTACGGTTGGATTGCTACTACGAAGGTACATAAACGGGAGGCCAATCACAACTGAGCCTGGTGGAGGCCATACGCCGAGCTCAGTTGGATTGCTACTGCGAAGGTACATAAACGGGAAGCCAATCACAACGAACTTGCTTATCCACCTGCCGCTGCAGCTGTTGGATTGCTACTGCGAAGGTACATAAACGGGAAGCCAATCACAACTAGGCAGCATCTACAAGCGCGTGGACGAGTGTTGGATCGCTACTGCGAAGGTACATAAATTAGCTTCTTGGCATCTTGCTCCTAGTTAATGTAGGGGAGGAGGCGAAGACGCTCCAGCGGCCCTTGCCCTCAAGGGAGAGGGCTCCTGAGGGATATCAGTCAGGAGGCTGAGTGTCGTCAGTGGCACGCGTGAGGGATATCACTTAGGAAGCTGAGGGATAGCTCTCACGCCAGCCGAGGCTAGGCCGGCACTTCGCCCCCTCATGGAGTCGGGCTGGGCTTGGTCGATCGGAGGCTGAAGATAAGAGAGGGAGGAGAGCTGCTCCTCGTTTACATCAACCCCCCGTCCTAGGCAAGGGCTAGCGACCTCCTTCCTCCGCGGGAGCTGCAGCCTCAGGGATTTGGCCTATTTCCCCGTTTTAGCTACGTTTGTATCAGGCCTTCAATAAAGTGGGTCTTAATCAAGGTATAGCATGAAAAAAGTCTTAGGTCTCGACCTCGGGGTCGGATCCATAGGGTGGTCACTCATCGCCCTCGACGAAGACCAGCGCCCCGCCGAGATTCTTGGCATGGGCTGCCGCATCGTCCCCCTTACTAAAGAGGAAAATAAGTTTGCCAGCGGTGGAGGGACTAGCGAGAATGCAAAGCGCACGCAGATGCGCACCATGCGCAAGATGCTCGACCGCTACCAGCAGCGCCGCACCAAGCTCGCCAACATCCTTCGCGAGCACCAGATGTACCCCGACGAGGCACTCATGCAGCTGCCGCTCATGCAGCTCTGGCAGCTGCGTGCCGATGCTGCGACCCCTGGTCGACAGCTGAGCCTCTCCGAGCTGGGGCGCGTCCTCTACCATCTGAGCCAGAAGCGCGGCTACCGGCACAGCAAGAGCGACGAGAGCGGAGAGGATAAGGAAACCAAGTACGTCGCCGAGGTCAAGAGCCGCTACCAGCAGATCCAGGAGGAGGGCCTCACCGTGGGGCAGCACTTTGCCAAGCTCCTCAAGGATAACGAGCAGCACAGCGAGCGCGGCGGCGTGTACTACAACTACCGCACGAAGGATCAGGTCTTCCCCCGTGAGGCCTATGCCGAGGAGTTCGATCGCATCATGGCGGTGCAGCGTGGCTTCCATCCTAGCCTGACGGATCGCCTTATCGCGAAGCTAAGGGACTGCATCTTCTACCAGCGTCCGCTCAAGTCCTGTAAGCATTTGGTCTCTTACTGCGAGTTCGAGCGCAAGCAGGTCGAGCTCCCCGTCAAGCAAGTGGAGCGCGACGGCACGATCACCTACAAAAAGCAGCTCGTAGACGTCGGGCCCAAGGTGGCGCCCAAGTCCTCGCCGCTGGCCGAAGTATGTCGCATCTGGGAGACCCTCAATAACCTCCGCCTCTACTTCCCCGACGGCAGCGAGCGCACCATCACGCAAGAGGAGCGCCAGCGGCTCTTCGACTACCTGCAGGAGAACGATGCACTGAACCTCGCCCAGACGAAAAAGATCCTGAAGTGTAAGGACGAAGACCTCTTCTCCAACATCCTCATTGAAAAGAAGAAAAAGGAGAAGCCGACGGAAAAGAAGAAGAAGAAAGGAGGGAACGAGGAAGCCCTCTCCCTCAGTGCCCTTCCTGAAGAGGAGCAGGCAAAGAAGCAGAAAGAAACCAGCAAGGATAAAGAAGACACAGGGAATCCCGAAGTAAAGATCAAGGGAAACACGACTACGGCGACACTGCGTAAGGCTCTTAAGGGCTATAAACAGTACCTGGAGCTGCTGTCCTTCGAGCTCTCCGAGGAGGAGAAAGCTGAGCCCGAGACGGGCGAGCTACGTCCTGTCATCAGCGAGCGCTATCAGCAGGAGCCTCTCTACAAGCTATGGCATATCCTCTATTCCATCGAGGACAAGGAGGCTATGAGACGAGCGCTGACCAAGCAGCTCGGTATCTCCGAAGCTGATCTCGAAGCAGGACTCCTAGATCGACTCTTCAAGATCGACTTCGTCAAGCAGGGCTACGCCAATAAGTCCATCAAGTTCATCAGCAAGCTCCTCCCACACCTCATGCAGGGATATATGTATAGTGAGGCGGCAGAGCGTGCGGGCAAGCGCCATTCCGAGAGCCTCACCTCGGAGGATCTCCAGCAGCGCCCGCTCCTGGACAAGATCCCCGTGCTGCAGCGCAACTCGCTCCGTCAGCCCGTCGTGGAGAAGATCCTCAACCAGATGATCAACCTCGTGAACCAGCTCAAGGCGGACTACGGGGAGATTGACGAGGTACGCGTAGAGCTAGCTCGCGAGCTCAAGATGAGCCGCGAGGAGCGCAAGCGTACTGCGTCGAATCAAAATAAGAACGAGAATGTGAACGCGCGTATCGCAGCCTTGATCACTAAGGACTACGGGCTCCATCCCACTAAGACCAGGATACAGAAGCACAAGCTGTGGAAGGAGACTGAGGGCAACTGCATGTACTGCGGTAAGCCTGTAGACATCAAGCAATTCCTCCTAGGGAGCGAGGTCGAGGTCGAGCACATCATCCCACGCTCCATACTCTATGACGACTCGCTGTCGAATAAGACCTGCGCTTGCCACGAGTGTAACCAAGAAAAGGGAAATCGTACGGCCAAGGAGTATATCCTAAGTAAGGATGAGGAGACTCAGAAGAAGTATAACGCTCGCGTGCAGGAGCTCTTCGAGCGACACAAGATCAGCTCTGCCAAGCACAGCCGCCTACACATGACGCTCGCTGATATCCCCGAGGACTTCCTCGAGCGGCACATGCGCTTGACCCAGTACATCTCGCGTGAGGCACATAGCATCCTCGCCAAGGGGATACGCTGCGTGGAGACCTCCTCGGGGGGCATCACCGCTACCCTACGCCGCCTCTGGGGCTACGACACGATCCTCAAGGAGCTCAACTTCGAGATCTACAAGTCTCGAGGGGAGACCGAGACGATACTCGTCGATGGGGTAGCTACGGAGCGTATTGCAAACTGGTCCAAGCGCAATGACCACCGTCACCATGCTCTGGACGCACTCGTCGTGGCCTGCTCCGACAGGAAATACATCCGGCGACTGAACCACCAGAATAGCGAAGCGGATAGTGACAGTATGCATGATGAACTACAAGAAACAGGGGGGAAGCATACAGACCAAAAGCAGCTGCTAGATCGCTGGCTGAAGGCGCAGCCGCACTTTGCTCCACATGTCGTGCAGGCCAAGATTGCAGAGATCCTCATCTCCCTTCAGCCCGAAGAAAAGACCTATTCACGAGGACGGAATATCATCAAGCGGAAGGGAGAACGCTTTGTCCAGGAGGGCATCCTGGTGCCACGTGGCGCCCTCTCGAAAGAGACCGTCTATGGCTCTATCCTGCAGAAGGAGCAACAAAAGTTCGTCTATAAGCGCCCCTTGCAAAAACTAGGGAACTCGGATCTTAAGTCCATCGTAGATCAACGCCTGCGTGGTATCATTGCCCAGCGTCTCGCCGAGCACGGCGGTGACCGCGATAAGGCCTTCGCTGAGCCGCTGTACTCCGACCGAGCCCAAACACAACAGATACGCTCTGTGCGCTGCTTTCCTACAAAAGGGCAGAATACACTGATCCCACTACGCTATGATACCCAAGGCAGAGCTAAGGCCTTCATCGCTCCTGGGAATAACCATCATGTTGCCTTCTATACAGACTCTAAGGGACAACTACGAGAATATGTGAGCAGCTTTTGCCAAGTTATAGAACGGGTACGTTTTAGCCTACCGCCCATCATCTACGACCCTCGCGCTACGATGGAGCAAGCCCTCTCCATCGCTGAGCTCCCTGAATCTGTAATCAAAGACCTCCCGCCCTCAGATTGGGTAATCAAGGAGACCTTAAGGCGGGATGAGTTCTTCCTTATGGGCATGAGTGATGAAGAGATAGCATCTGCTCTCGAGGCTCAGAACTACAGCCTCCTCAGTCGGCACCTCTACCGTGTACAGAAACTCTCCTTTATAAACTATGTCTTCCGCCATCACTTGGAGACTAGTGTTAAGGAGGACAAGAGCACTAGGGGAGAGGTCCCCATGTCCTATCGAGTGCAGAGTCTCACAACTTATAGCAATCTTAACCCAAGGAAGGTGAAGGTCGACCGACTCGGGAAGATCAGCCTCCTCTAAACCATCAAAACTTGTATCATGATAAAACGCACGCTTTACTTTGGGAATCCTGCTTATCTGTCTCTTAGGGACAGACAGCTTGAGGTACACCTAAGACAGGCTTCCCTAGTAAAGTACCATCACGGACGATCCCGATAGAAGATGTCGGGGTCGTCCTCCTTGATGATCCCCAGATCACCATTACCCACGGTGCGCTGAATGCCCCTCCCAAACTCGGACTGGGTCGCTACTGCGAAGGCACATAAACGGGAGACCAATCACAACCTAGACCTCGGCAAGTGCGTAGCGAGGAGGCCGAGGAGAGGCACAAGGGAGAAAGGCGGCGGGCTACAAAAGGACTCCCCCCGCGGAGCGAGCTGCTCGAGGCAGCGGCGCTTCGCGGGGGGAGTTCGTATTTAGGGGGCGGGGCAGCGGAGTGTCTCGGCCTTGGAGGGGGAGGCTTAGCCTACCGCAGCCGTGAGGGCAGGGATTAGCTCACCTCGCCTTGGGCCTTACCTCACCTCGTCGTTGGCTTACTTCACCTCGCCCTTAATGCGGAGGGTGAAGCCGCCGTCCTTGCCGTTGCTGTAGACGGCGATATTCTTGTAGAAGGGGCCGGGGCGGCCTGCGGGGTTGTAGGTCACGACGACCTTGCCCTCCTTGCCCGGGGCGATGGGTTCGCGGGTATGCTCGGGCGTGGTGCAGGAGCAGGGTGTGGAGACGCGCGTGATGATCAGCGGAGCGTCGCCGATATTCTTGATGATAAAGGTATGCGAGACCTTACCATTAGCCTCGAGGATCGTGCCGAAGTCGAACTCCGTCACGGGCGCCGAGATGACTGCCCCCTTGGTAGCCTGAGCTAGGGCAATCCCCACGAAGAGCAGGAGCGCGCTGAGGATAAAAGCAAATCGTTTCATAATCTATCGTTATTAAGTGATCACAGCCGTCCCCATCAAAGGGGAGGGCTAGCAAAGGTAAGTAAATAACGCCTAGCGGGCAAGCTAGCGTATCTCTGAGGCCTCGGCCTCGGGCAGATCGTCCCAGTCGAACTCCAGCTCCTCGCCTTCGTCCCACTCCTCGTCCCACTCGTCCTCTTCCTCCAGCTCAGGCAGCTCCTCATCCTCATCCTCCCAGCTGAGGCTGGTGACGTCGATGGTCTGCTGGATGAGGCTCTCGGGACGGTGCTTGGTCTCACGATTGAGCTCCTGCCACAGCAGGTCCTTGAGCTCGGTGAGGCCCATGTGTGCGGCCGAGGAGATGAAGACAATGGGTAGATCCGCGTCCAGCTCCTTGTGGAGCTCGTCCAGCAGCCAGCCCTGGATCTCCTCGTCGATGAGGTCGCACTTGGTGATGGCCAGCACCTTGCGCTTCTCCACGAGCTCGCGGTTGTACTTGACCAGCTCCCCGAGCAGCAGACGGTATTCGTCGGCGATGCGCTCGGTGTCGGCGGGGATCATGAAGAGTAGGAGGGCGTTGCGCTCGATGTGACGGAGGAAGCGTAGCCCCAGGCCACGGCCCTCAGCGGCGCCCTCGATGATCCCTGGGATGTCGGCCATCACGAAGGAGCGATCGTCACGGTAGCGTACCATGCCGAGGTTGGGCTCGAGCGTGGTGAAGGGATAGTTGGCGATCTTGGGCTTGGCAGCCGTCAGGACGGAGAGCAGCGTGGACTTACCAGCGTTGGGCAGGCCTACGAGACCGACGTCCGCCAGCATCTTGAGCTGGAGGATGATGGTACGCTCGCGGGCGGGCTCACCGGGCTGTGCGTAGCGGGGCGCCTGGTTGGTCGCCGTCTTGAAGAAGGTATTGCCCTTGCCGCCGCGACCGCCCTTCAGCAGGAGCTCGGTCTGTCCGTTGCGATTGAGGTCGGTGATGAACTCGCCCGTCTCGGCATCGTAGACCGCCGTACCCACGGGCACCTCGATGACCTGATCCTCTCCGTCGGCACCCGAGGAGCGCTTGCCGCTGCCAGGGGCACCGCTGGTCGCGATGACGTGGCGCTGGTAGCGGAGGTGCAGCAGCGTCCAATAGTTCTCATTGGCACGCAGGTAGATGTCCCCGCCGCGACCACCGTCGCCGCCGTCGGGACCGCCCTTAGGGATGTACTTCTCGCGTCGGAAGTGCGTCGAGCCGCGACCGCCCTTACCAGAGCGGCAGTAGATCTTGACGTAGTCTACGAAGTTTGATTCTGCCATAGTCGGCTATACATTGATAATAAGGAAAGGCGGACATCCGAGGCGTAGCCCCTCGGGAGCGAGGACGACTACTCTTCGGATGCCGCGCCTTGTCCTCCAACCGTAGTGGTCTGGCCCCTCCCCGCTCGGGGAAGGGCCGAGATGAGGGGGCTTAGCCTAGTGCGTCGATCACCACAGCGATGCGCGCTGTGATGTCGCTGATGGCACCGCTGCCTGCGATGGCGTGGTGCACGCCCTTCTGGGCGTAGTACTGGGCGATGGGCGCCGTCTGTGCGTGGTAGACCTCGAGGCGCTTCTTGATCGTCTCGAGGTTGTCATCGCTACGACCGCTCTCCTGGCCGCGCTTGAGCAGACGCTCTACGAGCTCGTCCTCAGCGACCTGCAGGTCGAGGACGGCGTGCACGGCCGTAGCGTGCTTGGCGAGCAGCGCATCCAGCGCCTCGGCCTGAGGAACCGTGCGGGGGAAGCCGTCGAAGATAAGGCCCTTCTTGGGCTGGCGCTCCTGGAGCACCTTCTCGATCATGTCGATGATGAGGCTGTCGGGGACGAGCTGTCCTGCGTCGATATAGCTCTTGGCAGCCTTCCCTAGTTCGCTCTCGGCCTTGATCTCAGCGCGGAGGATATCGCCCGTGGAGAGGTGGTCGAAGCCATACTGAGCGATGAGCACCTCGCTCTGCGTTCCCTTACCAGAGCCTGGGGCTCCGAAGATCACTAAATTCAGCATCGTGGGTATGATGTTTAGTCTTTGAGTTGGTAAATGTCCTTGTACATGCGGCCGTACTCATCGTAGTCGAGGCCGTGCCCGAGGATGAACTTATTCTCGATGTCCATGGCTACGTAGTCGGTGTCGACGTCGCAGCTCACAGCCTCGGGCTTGCGGAGCATGGCGGCGATATGCACCTCGGCCGCGCCCTGCTCGAGGAAGAGCTTCTTGAGGCAACACACCGTATAGCCGGTGTCGATGAGGTCCTCGACAATGACGACGACGCGCCCCTTGAGGTCCTGAGTGACGGGCAACAGCTCCTGGAGCCGACCTGTGCTCTGCGTGCCCTCGTAGCTCTTGTAGCGTGCGAAGGCTACCTCCCACTCCTCGTCAATGGTATACATCAGCTCGGAGGCAAACATGAAGGAGCCGTTCATGATGCAGACGAAGAGCGGATCCCGATCCTTGAAGTCATTCTTTAGGCGCAACCCTAGCTCTCTGACGGCAGCACTAACCTGCTCGCCCGTCAGATAGGGCTCGAAGGTGCGACCATGAAGTACTACTTCTTTCATCTCTATATCGTTACTATTCTATACGGTCTATTACGAAGATACCTTACTAAGAAGCCACAAAGATAATGCTATTCCCTGAGACAGAGCTCCAGCCGCTCCATGCGGCCTCCAGCACAGACGGAGCAGCCCTCCCTCCCCTACCCTAGTGCAGCCTCTTCCCTACTCCAGTCAAGGCCAAGCAGCAGCCTAGCGCGGCAGCAGCCTGAGGCCAGCTCCGTGAGGGATATCCATTAGCCGCCTGAGGGACGTCAGTCAGCGTCACGAGGGATAGCAGTCAGGGCGCTGAGGGATATCCATCAGCTGCGGGCGGGCTAAGGCGTAAGGGAGGGCGGAAGTACGGGGGTATCGATCAAGGCCAGGGGCGGGCGCGAGGCGAACGGGTACGAGCTAGAGCCCATAGCAGTTACGCAGGACGACCCAACCCAGGGTCAGGAGCGCCAGCAGAAGGAGCGTCACGGGATGACGCAGCAGGCGCGCCAGCCGCGGCCAGCGCTCCCCGTAGCGCGGCAGGGCTAGGTAAAGCAGCCCCAGGGGGAGCATAATGAGGAGGAAGTAGTTATAATGGAGGGCTTCGCCCAGCCGCCCCCCGAGGAGCGCATGCAGCGCCCGCTGCGTCCCGCAGCCAGGGCAGCGCAGGCCCGTCGAGCGATAGATCAGACAGCTGGGGAAGTAGCCCAGCGCGGGGTCTACAAGGGCATAGATGAGGAGCAGCAGCCCTAGGCCTATAAGCCAATAGTCCCTAGCCCACCGCCTGAGGCGTGTGAGATAGGGGCTAAGACGTAGGGCAGGCCGGCGCCGCATGATGCGTCTCGGAGCGCCCGCTAGGAGAGGATGGAGAAGTACTGTGCGATGGTCTCGAAGTTCTTCTGGCGAGCCTTATCCTGGATCTGGAACCAGTCTATGACGGTCCAGATCCCGCAGCCACCAGCGGTGATGAGCTTGAGCGCGCCCATCGGGATATCCCCCAGCAGGAAGCGATCGATGCCGAGGTAGCCGCCGAAGATCGAGACGAGGAGCATGACCGTAGGGTCCATTAGCTCGACCCCATTGATCGAGTGGAACTGCTCATCGGTCAGCTGCATGAGACGCTCACGGATGTAGGGCAGGTGTTCGGGGGCGAAATACTTCTGCTTCATGACAAGGAAGAGGTCCACCATTTGCTTGTCCATAATCTATCTAATACTTATGTGAATGAATGCTTGGGGCTAAGGAGCCCTAGCGCAAAGATAGTGCTATTGAGCGATGATACAGCCCCCCCTCAGCACGCTACCACCAGAGGTCATAGACGACGATCTCGCTGCGGGTACCGATGCGGTAGGTAGCCCCCGCCGAACCGATCCCCTGCGAGATATAGAGCTCACGCTCGCCCTCGCGGCGCAGGCCCGAGGCCATACCGACGCGCGCCCAGACCAGCAGCTGCCCTGGCCAGATCTGTCCGCCGTGCGTATGCCCGCAGAGCATGAGGTCCATGGGATAGAGGCTGAGGCTGTCGATGGACTTCGGCGTGTGCTCCATAAGGATGGTGGGGAGGCTGCTGGGCGTACCGCTGAAGAAGGACTCCAGCGGACGGCGCTCCTCATTGACCGCATCGTCGCGACCGATGAGCCTGAGGCTATCCCCCCGAGGGCTGACGATGAAGGCCGTACTGTCACGCAGGAGTGTGGCGCCCGTCTCCGCCACGTAGCGGATATTAGCCATAGTATCGGCGCGGTACTCATGATTGCCCAGCACGTAGTAGGCACCGCTGGGGGCACCTGCGTTGAGGCGCCGCATCAGCTTCATCACGCGCGGGTCGTAGGCGTACTCGCTGAGGTGGTCGATGAAGTCGCCCCCCGAGAGGATGACGTCGGGGCGCTGGGCGAGGATGAGGTCTACAGCACGGCCTACGTAGTCGGGGGTCATCGCCTCGCCGATATGTAGGTCAGAGAAGAAGACCAGCCTCAGGCGCTGGCGCGGCTCAGCCCCCGCGGGCGTTAGCCGCGAGAGCACCAGGCGGCGATGCACTACCTGCGGGTAGCGGACATTGCGATGGCCTACGACCATGAGGCCGAAGAAGAGCAGGACGAGCCCTGCGAAAAGGCCCTGCTTGAGCCACCTCTGCCCTCGCAGCCCCAGGCGCCCATAGCAGCCCCAGTAGCGCGCGTCGAGGCGCCGCAGCCCATTGATCAGGAAGACCGCAGCCGCCACGTAGAGCGTGGAGAAGAAGATGTAGACCATCCCATTCATCACGGCGCTCATCCAGTCCGCCTGGAAGAGGCGATGCGTCGCCAGACACAGGAAGAAGAGGACGAAGATCGTCGCCAGTAACCCCCAGAAGAGGCGTCGCGCACGATCCCCGAGGGCTTGGCCTCCGCGCCAGCCCAGATAGGGGAAGAGGAAGAGGCAGCAGAGTACCGAATAGATGTAGACCATAGGAGTAATGATGCTTAGCGCCGGACCCAGCCAGCGCGCCTGGGGCCTAGCGCCCTTCGCCGAACTGACGGTCGAAGATGCGGAACTGGTAGTACATCAGCGCCATGCCCAGTACCCCGGCACAGATGTCCGAGAAGGGCAGCGCCAGCCACACGCCCGTACTCCCCCAGAGCCGAGGGAAGAGGAAGAGCGCGGGGATGAGGAAGAGCGTCTGACGCGAGATACTCAGCAGGAGCGCCTTCCCCCCGAAGCCTATGCTCTGGAAGAACTGCGTGGCCGTCACCTGGAAGCCCACGAAGGCGAAGCCATAGAGGCAGAGGCGCAGCGCATGCACCGAGGCCTCGATCATCTCGGGCGAACTGGTGAAGAGCGAGGAGATAAGCCCTGGCGCTACCACGGCCGAGAGCGTCATCAGCAGCCCTATACCGAGGTTGGTCGTCGAGCAGATCTGGAAGGTCTGCCGCACACGAGGCAGGGCACGCGCCCCATAGTTGAAGCCTACGATGGGCTGCATCCCCTGCGCGATACCCACCATAAACATGAAGCCCACCAGCGCCGCGCTATTGATGATCCCATAGGCACCCACAGCACGGTCAGCCATCAGCGGGCTCTCGGCGTAGTCGGCCAGTGTCTTATTGATCAGGAAGGCCACACCGCTGCTGAGGAGCTGCAGGAAGAAGGGCGACATCCCGATCGAGAGGATGGAGCTGATCTGCTGCCAGGAGAAGCGTAGATTGCGGCGGCGGAAGTGCACCTCACTATCAGCGCTCAGGAAGTGGTGCATCACGAAGGCCATAGACACCGCCATGGCGATGACCGTAGCCCAGGCAGCCCCCTCAATTCCCCAGCCAAAGCCGTAGATGAAGAGTGCGTCGAGGAGGGTATTCAGCACCGCTCCGATGAGCATCGTCACCATGGCCTTGTAGGGATAGCCCGAGGCACGCATGATGGCGTTGAAGCTGAAGCTGAGGGTGGAGAAGATATTCCCCGGGATGATGATCTTGAGGTAGTCGTAGGCGAAGGGGAGGGTCCTATCGTTCGCCCCCAGGAGGCGCAGGAGGTCCTCCAGCCAGATCATCACGGGGATGATGGTCGCCAGCTGCGTGACGAGCGTCAGCAGGAGGCCGTTCCCCAGGATACGCTCGGCCTCGTCATGCTTCCCCTCGCCGAGCAGGATGGACACGCGGGAGGAGGCCCCCACGCCGATGAGCATGCCCCAGGCCTGCATGAAGATGATGATGGGGAAGGTCAGCGCGAGGCCCGTGATGGCGAATTCGCTGACGCCCTGACCGATGAAGACGCGGTCTACGACGCTGTAGAGGGCGTTGACCATCGTCCCCACGACGGCGGGGATACCATAGTGGAGGAGGAGGCTAGGGATACGCTCGTGGGCGAGGCGCTCCGTGCGCTCGGTATGAGGGGTGGCTGTAGCCGACATATCGGGAGGGGTATGGGAGGTGCGGAGGGATCGAGGGGATAGGGGTGATACCCCTACCGAGGGCACGCGGGCGCGGCACTGGGCAGGAGGGCTAGGGAGCTACACAGAAGAGGCTGCCCGCAGTATGGGACAGCCTCTTCTAGGGTAGCTATACACACAGCATAGGCCTATCAGGGACTAAGGTCTGTGTGGGAGGGGAAGGTCGGCTTAGGAGAAGAACTCCTTGACAGCTTCGTTGGGTACCATCTCTTCCTGGAAGACGTAAGCGCCCGTCTTAGGGGACTTGACCATCTTGATTACCTTAGAGTAGGTACGGCCGTCAGACTTCTTGAACGATGCGACTGCTTTCTTTGCCATTGTCTTATCTCCTTATCCTTACTTACTTGATTTCCTTGTGAACAGTCATGCGCTTGAGGATAGGATTGTACTTCTTCAGCTCGAGACGCTCTGTCGTGTTCTTTCTGTTCTTGGTCGTGATGTAGCGGGACGTACCGGGTAGACCGCTTTCCTTGTGTTCGGTGCACTCGAGGATGACCTGCACTCTGTTGCCCTTAGCTTTCTTTGCCATGTTCGTTATCTCCCTACTTTACTTTGATTTCACTTAGATAGCCCTTATCTGCAGCCTGACGGATAGCAGCATCGAGACCGATCTTGTTGATGATACGGAGCCCAGCGGCCGAGACCTTGAGGGCGACCCAGCATCCTTCTTCTGGCCAGAAGAACTTCTTGGTAAACAGGTTGACATCAAAGCGGCGCTTCGTCTTGCGGTTGGAGTGCGAGACGTTGTTGCCGACCATGGCCTTCTTGCCTGTAATCTGACAAATCTTTGACATTACTCTTTATATTTAGTTTGTTTGGTTCAAACGCTTGGGCGACTGCGGGACCGATCCTCACGGACACAGGACCCTACAATCGGTTTGCAAAGTAAGTAAAAAAAACGCACTTCAGCAAATGAATACAGCTCTGCCCAGTGTCTAGGCGCACTCTGCCCTCGGGTGGAGGTGCGGCAGAGCGAGGACGGACGGCTCTTCCCGTCTAGCTTTGGCCTAAGAAGAAGGCTTAGGCGAAGCGCTTGATGAGCCTCTTCGAACGCCCGCGACACCCCTCCCCTAGCCCAGCCTCCCTCACCTCGCGCTCGGGTAATAGAGCTAGCTGGAGCGCGGTCAGCGCGCCTTCCCAAGGCCTCGCCCCAGGCCCCTCACGCTCAGCTAGGCCAAGGGCCGCGGCGCCTTGTGCTCAAGGCAGGGGCCGTGAGGGCTATCCGTCAGAAGGCTGAGGGACGGCAGTGGGCGGCGTCATAGCTATCCCTCAAGGCGCTGAAGGATATCCCTCAGTGAGGCAAGCGCAGGCGACGAGCACGCTGGCCCTCCCCACGGGCAAGCGCTGGGAGCCCTCCGCCAAGCCCTCGACTAGGAGGGGCAAGGTGCAGCCGAAGCAAGGGAGGAGAAAAAGGAGCAAAGGCTAGGATACAGGGAACTAAGGGACAGGATACAAAGAGGACGCGCCCCCAGGCGGCGTCAGCTCGAGGGCTGGCGTGCCTGGGGGCGCGTCCTCAGTGTAGGGACTATACGCCCGTGCTTACTTCAGCGCGTAGGGCTTGTCCGTGCTCGTGGGCCAGTTGATATTCTGGTAGAAGTAGCTGGCGTCGACCTTACCCGTAGGCGAGCAGAGCTCCATCGTCTGTATGGTGACAGGCGCGAGGTAGTGCGCGAGGTAGAAGGTGTAGCCGTCGTACATCACGTTGTTGTTCTCCTTGGAGATGATCTGATAGGGACGGTGGTACACGCCGAGGCTGCGGGCCGAGAGGTTGGACTTAGAGCTACCATCGGCGACGATACGGCTCTTGTACTGGCCGCCTTCCTTGACGAAGTTACCCTGCTTGTCGCGCTCGATGAAGTAAGGGTAGGTGTACATCTTCGTCCAGATGTTGACACCCTCGATCTGATAGTTCTTCACCTGGTCCATAGCACACCAGCGGACGAGGTCCTCATTGCGCATGCCTTCGCCAGCGAACTCACAGCGGCGCTCGCGGCGGATGCTGTAGAGCGTCTTGTCCACGGGCTGCCCTGCGGAGAAGGCACCCCAGTCGTAGGAGGCGCGGTTGACGTTGGCCTCCTTGCTCATATCCGTAGCCGCGATCGTCTGGTCGATCGTACCGGTGATGCCGGCACGCTTACGCAGGGCATCCCAGTACTTGCGCGCGTCGGCGTCGAGCGTCTTGGTCAGCTCGTAGCTCGCCTCGATGTAGTTGAGGTAAGCCTCGGAGGCGCGCAGGATGGGCACACCCGAGACGTCGTTCATCTCAGAGCCAGCACGCATGGCGGGGTCGTAGTTGTAGTACTTGCGCTGCGCGTAGCCCGTGACGTCACGTACCTCAGGCTTATCGATCATATTGGGGAACTCGTAGGCACGTACCTCGCGCTTCTCCGTGTCGTAGAAGCGGGGAGTCTTCTCATCGAAGAGGAAGAGCGACAGGCGCTCGTCTCTGTCCTTCTTAACCTCCTCCAGCGTGGCGTCGGTGTAGCTACCCGTCTTGGCGTAGTAGGGCTTACCATCCTTCATCAGGAAGGACTCGACGAGCCCACGCGTCCAGCCCGAGTTGGTCCCCGAGATCAGCTGGTGGGAGACGAGGTGCACGATGCCGCGCTCCTTGTTGTACTGGCGCCACAGCAGGATCTCCGAGTAGCCCGCCAGGCTACGCGATGCGAACATCTCGTAGTAGGGATTCCAGCCGCTGAAGTTCGGCAGGTCGGGGTTCATCTTGTGGCTATTGGGCGTCAGCTCGACGGCATCGGCCACTACCTTGGCAGCGTTCTTAGCCTCGGTGAGGAAGAACTCTACCTCGGCCTGCTGGTTGAAGGTCTTGCCTGCGTTCCACTCCTTGTCCTTGCCGGGCCAGTTGGCATCGCCTGGCACACGACCCGAGCCGCGGTGGTGCAGCTCGAAGGTCCCCTCATAGAGGGCGACACGGCTCTTGAGGAGCTGAGCGGCGAGCTTCGTCAGGCGCTGGTTCGCTGGGTAGCTAGGACGCAGCATCGAGATAGCCTTGTCCAGGTCCTTGAGGATGAAGCGAGCCACCTCATTACGGGGCATACGGCGCGAGGCCTCGAGGATCAGCTGATCGTCCGTATCCTTGAGGATCTTCGTCTCATCGAGGATGGGGAAGTCGCCGTAGGAGGTCAGCACGTCGAAGTAGAGCATGGCGCGGATGACGTAGGCCTCGCCGATGTAGTGCTTGATGTCGTCGGCGTTCCCCGTGATCGTCCCTGCCTCGTACTTCGGCAGTACGTTGCTGAGGAAGACATTGACATTGCGGATCGAGGAGATATCAGGCTGCCCCGTGCTCCCGACCTTCCACTGGTCATTGCTGAAGGTCTGGCGGTTGGGCTGGGTGCCGGCCTGGTTGTCCGTGCCGTTGTCATAGAGGGCGATCCCTGCGTTCCAGCGACCACTACCATGCCCCTGGAAGATGGAGGCGTAGTAGTTGATGGGGAAGGTGCTCAGCTGGTCGGCCGTGTTGTAGTAGGCCTTGGGCCCGACCTGGTCCAGCGGATCGCGGTCGAGGACGTTACACGAAGCGGTCGCCAGGGTAGCCAGTGCTAGCACCAGCGCCTTCTTAGTACTCTTATATAGGTTCATCGTAGTCAGGATTAGATATTGACGTTAAGCCCGAAGGAGATGACACGCTGCAGTGGATAGATCTTACCAGGACCCCAGTCACCACCCGTAGCCTCAGGGTCGAAGATCTTAGGCATCTTGGTGAAGGTCACGAGATTGTCCGCTGAGGTGTAGACACGTACGCGGCTCAGACCCCACTTGGTCGTCAGGGAGGTAGGCAGCGTGTAGCCGATCTGGAGGTTCTTGATACGCATGTAGGCAGCGTTCACGATGTAGCGGGACTGCGTCTGCATGTTCTTACCCCCAGCGCTGAAGAGCGGACGGGGCAGATAGGCATTGAGGTTCGCCCCGAGGGGGTCGCCCTCTGGGCGGAAGAAGTCCCAGTGCTCCTTGAAGCCTGCCGCCTGCCACTGCCCAGCGCTGGTAGCACCGACCGAGTAAGGCGAAGAGTCGAACCAGTCGCGGTGGCCTACGCCCTGCAGGAAGACAGAGACGTCAATACCATTCCACGAGGCATCGAGGTTGAGACCGAACTTGTAGCGGGGTACGTTGTAGCCCAGGATGCTGAGGTCACCATGGTTATCCAGGGTGTTGGCGCCGTCGGAGACCGTCTTGTCGCCGTTGAGGTCCTTGTACATGATGTCCCCAGCCTGCCAGTTGGAGCCCCAGGTGGGCTTGTTCTCCTTGAGGTGCTCGGTCATCTCCTGATTGCTCTTGGCGATGCCGACCGTGGTGTAGCCCCAGATCTCGCCGACACGCTTCCCCGAGTACCAGGTGCCGAGGCTACCGGTGGGGTTGTTGTACTCGGTGACCGTCTGGATGTCATCGGAGAGGACGAGACGGGCGCCGTAGTTCACCTTACCGATGTTGTCGCGCCAGCGGAGCTCAGCTTCCCAGCCCTTAGAGACGAGGGTAGCATTATTGACCTGAGGCAGGCCAGCACCGATGGTGAAGGGCTTGGGCGCAGGAGGACCGACCATGTCGCGCGTGGTGCGGTTGAAGTAGTCGAGCTGTCCCTGCAGTCTGTTGTTGAAGGCGCCGAAGTCCAGCCCGACGTTCCAGGACTCGATGCGCTCCCAGGTCAGTGAGCTGGAGACGAGGCCTGGGGAGTTGGACGTATTCTGTCGCTCGCCGTTGAGGACCCACTGAGAGTTGGCCGTACCGACGGGCTGGGCGAGGAACCAAGGATAGAGGGCCTTCACCTCAGTGTTCCCCAGCGTACCCCAGGATCCACGGAGCTTGAGCATGGAGACATGCTGCTTGAGGGGAGCGAAGAAGGCTTCGTTGGCGATGTTCCACCCGAGCGAGAAGGCGGGGAAGGTCGCCCAGCGCTTGTCGCCGATGAAGCGAGAGGAGCCGTTGCGACGGAGGGAGACCTCGAAGAGGTAGCGCTCGTCGTAGGCGTAGTTGAGACGTGCGAAGTACCCCATCGTAGCCCAGTGCGTGTAGCCACCATAGAGGCTAGGCTTGTCATTGGTAGCGGTGTTGACGGTCGCTACGTCGTTGGTGATGAGGTCGAGCTTGGTACCGCCGAGGTCGCGATACTTATTGATCTCAAGGTCAAGACCAGCGACGACCTTGACGTCGTGCTTGTCGGCGAAGAGGTGACGATACTCCCCGTAGTAGCGGCCGTTGAAGTAGTTCGTCTTGTAGGCGTCCTCATGTACAGAGGTACGACCCGCGTCACCACCCTCGCGGCTGGTGAGGACAGGCTCGCCCTTCTTATCGTGGCTATAGATGGCGCGTACGTCCCAGTGGTTATTGGCCGAGGTGACGTTGTAGTTGTTCTCAGCGCGCAGCATCAGGCCTGCGATGGGTCGAGCCTCGAGGGTGATCTGCTGTGCGGAGTAGTCCTTCTGCGTGCGGTCGATCCCGCTACCCTCCATCTGGATGATCTCATTCCCTGCGACGTAGTGGCCGTTGGGGTCACGTACGGGATTGGTCGGCCAGCGGCGGGCGATGTTGTGGAAGAAGAGGCCCGTCATGTAGCTGGGGCGGGAGTACTCCTCGCGCGTCCAGCGGTTGGTGTAGCCGAGGGTCAGCCAAGGGAGGATCTTGATGTTCATCTTGGCCGTGAGGTTGTAGCGCTTGAAGAGGTCCGAGCCGTGGCGGATGATCCCCTGCTGATCCAGGACAGCACCGCTGACGTAGTAGTTCACGTTGCCCGAGCCACCCGAGACGGAGAGGTTGTGCTCCTGTGTGGGGGCATTCTTGCGATACATCTCGTCGAACCAGTTGGTGTTAGCCCAGGCGTTGGTATAGAGCGCCCAGTTCTGGTCACGATCGTTCCACTCGGTACCGAACTCATCGCCCTTCTCGCTGCGCCCAGCCTTGTAGGCCAGGATGCGCTTCATCGCTGCGTCGTTGAAGACGACCCCGTTCCCGGAGTTGGCCCCTGCGGCGTTGAAGTACTTGGCGAACATCTCCGAGTCCATCATCTCAGGGATCTGCGTCGCGGTAGCGAAGCGCACATTACCCGTATAGGATACGCGGGGCTTGCCCTCACGGCCGCTCTTGGTCGTGATGAGGATTACCCCGAAGGCAGCACGCGAGCCGTAGATGGAGCTGGCGGAGGCATCCTTCAGGACGGAGATGTTCTCGATATCGTTGGCCGACAGAGCGTTCATATCGCCCTCCGAGCCGTCGATCAGGATGAGCGGGCTAGCGTTGGAGCCCGAGCCAATCGTACCTGTACCACGGATGTCGATGTTCAGCTTGCTGTTCAGCGCACCCCCGCTATTACCTACGGAGAGGTTGAGGCCAGGGATCATCCCCTGCAGTGCCTGACCGACATTCTGCACGGGGCGAGCTGCCAGTGCTTTGGAGTCGAGCTGTGAGACGGCTCCTGTGAGGTTGACACGCTTCTGCGCACCGTAGCCGACGACGACGACTTCCTGGGTGATCTTGGCGTCCTCGCTGAGCACGACATCGAGGTTCGTGCGGCCTGCGAGGGCTACCTCCTGGGTCTTCATCCCGATGAAGGAGAAGACCAGGGTGGCATTCTTGGCCACTCCCTTGAGGGAGTATTCGCCCTTCATACCGGTCAGAGCTCCGTTAGACGTGCCCTTGACGCGGACCGAGACCCCGGGGAGAGCCTCCTTTTTGGCATCGGTGACCGTCCCCTTGACGGTGATCCCCTGTGCCCAGACCAGCGAAGGACTAGCCAGAAGCATCACTAAAGTGGCCAGGACAGCCACTAGTGATCGTACTCGTAAGAGATACTTCATGTTGTAGAGGTGTTAGTGTGGATTGATTGCGTTTAGTGTAGTTGTACGACCGAGGTCTATAGATAGAGCAAGCCGCCTCGTGGGTAGCTGCACCACGGCGCTGCCCCTAGGGGCTCCGCAGCGCGCCAGCCTCTTGGCGGCACCATTTGTATAATATGGTTAAATCCTTGCATCCTGCTCTGCAAACCTTTTGTGCCAAATTTAGACAAATTTGCAGCAATACAAAGCCGCGCCGAGGGATTGGATTTATTAAATTTTGATGATAAGTAAAGCCACTTAATATCATCCCCTTACCAGCCTCCCAAGAAAGCCCCTAAGCAGCCCCCAAAGTCGCGCGCCGCGCCCCAAAGCGCCCGGGAGGCCTTAACGATCCAAGTATAAATTTATTCCCAGGCGTACATTATTTAACACATCTACACACTCTCAGCCCACTTCGAGACCGCCCAAAGCTCCTCCAAGGCCACTCCCGAAGGCGGCAGCAGCAAAGCACGAGCAGCACCCAAGGATAAGCCCCTGAGCGCCCCACACAGGTGTGCTGCCACGCTGGCGGACGCCCCACCCCGCCCTGAGGGATATCAGTCAGCTCGCTGACTGCCGTCGGTGGGCGCCGTCACTGCCGCCAGTCAGGCCACTGAGGGATAGCAGTCAGTACGCTGAAGGAGATAAGACGAATAAGCACACAGACGACAGATCTGCACAGCGCCACGCGCCTTCGGAGGATCGCCCCTGTAGGGCTCTACACTTCTTTATCCAAGCACCCCAGGGTTTGGTCGCCCTTACAGGGCTACGCACCCTGGGCTTTGAATAGGGTCGCCCCTATAGGGGCTTAGCTCCATAAGGGGCAAGTAGGCGCACGGGAGGCTAGCAAACAGCGAGATCCGACATGCCAGCAGCGCCCTCCACACCGACTGCCTACGAACGGCCACGCAAGCCCCAGCTTGACGGGGCAGGTCGAGGTGGAGGTGCCCTGACGGACTGCCTACGAGCGGGCACGCAAGCCCCAGCGGGGCGATCCATCCAGAGCCCAGGGTGCGTAGCCCTGTAAGGGCGACCAAACCCTGGGTCAAGTCCCCCCAATATCCCCAAGAGCCCTACAGGGGCAACCCATAAGACGAATAAGCACGCAGACGACACACCTGGCACAGCGCCACGCGCCTTCGGAGGATCGCCTCTGTAGGGCTCTATACTTCTTTATCCAAGCACCCCAGGGTTTGGTGCCCTTACAGGGCTACGCACCCTGGGCTTTGAATAGGGTCGCCCCTATAGGGGCT
>ERZ773265.53-NODE-53-length-75244-cov-5.642740_pt1 | contig 75244 bp, 58 predicted proteins | sample MGYA00580512_ERZ773265 | MGnify/ENA primary metagenome ERZ773265 (study PRJEB29015, sample SAMEA2738169) | human oral metagenome | biome: human oral; feature: human-associated habitat; material: saliva | place: China | collected 2183 ... | reverse complement strand
ACTAGGAAACTTTCCTAGTGGTCTTTATTTGTTTATTGATTTTCTTCTAAATTTTCTTTTGGTTGATAGGTAACGAGGATTTTATCAATCCTGGTATTATCCATATCCATAACTTCGTAGATATAGTTTTCCCAGATGACCTTGTCCATTTCTTTTGGAATACGACCAAAGAGATAGGTAAGGAAACCACCTAAGGTCTTGTAGAGATCCTCTTCTTCGCCAGGCAGGGGCTCTTCCATGTGGAAGTATTCCTTGAATTCGTCGATGTCTAAGAGTCCATCTACTAGCCAGGAGTTTTCACTGCGGGAGACGATGCGGTTTTCTTCTTCCTTTCGTTCTTCTTCACCGGATGGCATGAGGCCGACGATTTCTTCCATGATGTCATGGAGGGTAACGAGACCGGAGAAGGAACCGTATTCATCGAGGACGACTGTTTCGTGAACGCCTTCTGTACGGAAGGTATCGATGAGCTTCATGAGGGAGAGGGATTCAGGAACCATAATAGGATCCTTGAGGCATTGGGCGATAAGGTGTTTAAGTGGTTTATCCTCATCGTTTTTAAGTATTTTTCCTAATACATCAGACACAGTGATAAGGCCTTTAAGCTTATCCAAAGAATCATGGGCTACTGGAATACGGTAGTTAGAAGAATTAGAAAGAACTTCCATGATGTGTTCTTCTGTGTCATTGAGGTCAATCCAGCTCACCTGTGTACGCGGTGTCATGACGTCGCCTGCATTCATGTCAGCCAAGTGGAAGATGTTATCGACCATGATTGGTTCTTCTTCTTCGTAGGCACCCTTGGCAACACCTTCTGTGAGCATTTGATTAATTTCTGATTCCGTAACTGCTTGTTCTTCATGGATTTTAACACCTAAGATTTTTAGAACTAAGTCTGTAGAACAAGCCAAGATAGCCACGATAGGGCGGAGAGTCAGGCTAAGCACATAGATAGGGCGAGCAATCCAGATAGAAATAGTTTCCGGGCTGTTAATGGCTAAACGCTTTGGCACCAATTCGCCAATGATTAGAGTTAGGTAGGTAATGAGTACGACGATGAGAATAGAAGAGATAGATCCTGCATAGGAGCCTAACCAAGGCATAGCTTCTAAGAGTACTTCTTTTAGAGAATCAGCAAAGGTATCACCGGAATAGAGACCAATAAGGATGGCTACCAAGGTAATACCAATTTGTACAGTAGAAAACATTTGGTTAGGATCGTCTGCCAATTTGTGGGCTAGGATAGCCCGTTTATCACCAGCTTCAGCCAGTTCTTCTAACTTGTGCTTACGGGCGTTGATAACGGCTAACTCGGACATGGAGAACCAGCCAGAGGCCACGATGAGGACGAGAATGATTATAAAATCTATGATTAGGGTAGAGTCCATATACATATCCTTTGATAAAAAAGTTTAGGTAAACATTAAAATTATACCATAAAGGGTCTATAAATAATGTGGTAGGCCCTAAAATAGAGTCCTAAATGTGGTATAATTAGGCATAATTACATGGATTTTAGGGGGTCTCATGAAACACTTTGATCGATTATGGAAAGGCTTACAACAAGAAGGAAAAGTCTTTATTTTTTTTGTAGTTCTCTTGACCATTTTTCGCATCGTATTTCTAGGCATTTTTGCTAATACCTTAGCAGATGTAAAGTTCCACGATATATGGATGACACTCTGGTACGGTTTTAGAATTTCTTTGAAAACTATTGGGGTTATTTGCCTAGTACCATTTGTTGTTGCCACTCTAGTTCAAACCTTTAGGGCTACATGGCCAGCGCAAGCCATTCGTCGTATTTGGTACTCCTTGGCAACCATTGTTATGACCCTTTTATTTATCATCCGGATTCCTTATTACCATATTTTTGAATCTGGTTATAACCTTATGTTGGTTAATGGCGCCCACGATGATATAGGAGCTATTATTAATACGGCTATTAATGAATATCATGCCATACCCTATTTGATTGTGGCTATTATAGCTTGTGCTATTTTGGTTAAGGTCATTAATAAAATCTTATCTAAAGAACCAATCTCCTGGGAACCTAAGAATCCTGGACAATTGTGGGTGCGGACTGGAGAAGTTACCATCCTTTTGGTTATTTTTGCCATATTCTGCCGATGGGGCGGGGCCTTTAGCTATACTCATTCTATTAATTGGGAAAATGCGACTCGCATGTCTTCAACCCTTCTCAATGAAACTATTTTGGATGATGCGCAAGCCCTCTATCGGGTAAGAACAATTCATAAGCGAATGCAACAATTCCATAAGGTGGATCTAACAGAAGAGCAGTTAAAAGAAAAAATCGTAGCCCTTGGTGGTAAGCCTGCTGGGACTATCGATGAATCCTTTAAGCACACTATTGATAAAGAAAAATTGCCGATTCAACCGCAAACGGTCACCTTTATTTTGGGTGAATCCTATGGACTATGGCCTATGTTGCCTCAATACGCATCGTTCGGTGATTATGTGGCTCACGAAGGTAAAAATCTTACTCAAAAGGGGATGTCTGCAGATTATCTCTTAGCCCAAGGGACAGGGACAATGCCGGCTGTTAACGGTTTCCTTACAGGGATGCCTGATGTAGGTCTCTTCCCTAACTATGAACCAACAAGTTATCAAGCTTCTTATGGCATGGGTATTGCTAGTGTTATGAAGGGCCTTGGTTATAAGACTGTCTTCTGGTATGGGGGCTTTGGGTCTTGGCAGGATGTAAAACGCTTTGTCTTGTCTCAAAACTTTGACGAGTTCCACGATGCTGCTGACCTTAACTACCAAGGGGGTAATGCTTGGGGCGCGCCTGATAAGGATCTTTTTAAGGGTATCGAAGCCTATACGGAGGCCCATAAGGGAGAAAAAATATTTAACTTCGTCCTCACTACGACTAACCATCCTCCTTATAATATGGATTTGGCTCAAGAGGGCTTTGATCAAAGTAAGCTGGGTACTCTTCCAGATGATATTGGTAACAAGCCAGATACCATCCAAGAAATTGGTACCTTCTGGTATGCGGACCATACGATGGGTCAATTTGTGAAGGCTATGCAAGCTCAAGATCCTTCTGGTCTATTTATCATCACTGGCGATCACAGCGAACGCTTCAACTTTGCTAAGGAAGTAAGTCCTATGGTGCGCTCTACCATCCCAGCTATTTTCTATGGTCAAGGATTAGAAAAATCTTGGATGCCTGATCATCAATTTGGCATGGCCATTCAATTGATTCCAACTATTGCACAATTGGTCGGTAGACCTGGTCAAAGCTACGAAGCTATGGTACCAAGTTTGTTTGATAAGCAATCCTTTGCCTTTAACCACGCCTTGTGGTCTGATGGTAAAACAATTCATAGCCTAAAGGATCCTATGGATCAAAACGACAAGGATTGGATGGATACTATGCGGCAAGTGAGTGCTTGGCGGATTATTAAAGGGAATAATTGGTAAGTATTGTGAAGATGTAAATGAAAGGGGTATTTATGTCAAAAATTACTGCGATTATACTTGCCCGTAATGAAGAAGAACATATCGTAGATTGCATCAAAAGCATTCAATGTGCTGATGAAATACTAGTTATTGATGATGGTAGTACGGATAAAACGGTAGCATTAGCAGAAGAATGTGGTGCCAAGGTTATTCCTCATGCCCTTAATGGCGATTGGTCTCAACAGCGGCGATTTGGTATCAGTCAAGCATCAGGTGATTGGATTCTGTTTATTGATTCAGATGAGCGTATATCTCCAGAATTAAATGGTTCTATTAGAGAAGCTGTAGAGGATGGAGAGAAAAGAGCCTATTGGTTATGTCGTCATAATATATTCCACTATAACAAGGCTAGCCATGGATCTATGCGGTCTGATAAGGTGTTGCGTTTAATGCCTAAGGAAGGAGCTAGTGTAGAGGGTTTCGTACATGAAGCTTTTATCAGTCCTTATCCACAAGCTACTTTACAGGGAAAATTATTCCATTATACATATGATAATTGGACACAATACTTTAATAAATTCAATAAGTATACATCTGCGGCAGCAGAAAAATATCATGAAGAGGGAAAGGGCTGTTCTTTTTGGAAGGATATTATTATTAGACCTCAGTGGGCCTTTTTTAAGATATATATCTTACAAAGAGGTTTTCTTGATGGGAAAATAGGATTCATATTGTCCCTATACCACTATATGTATACGGTGACAAAGTACGTTAAGCTGTACTATTTAAATCAGTCAAAGGGCAAACTATAATAGGGATAGAGTGTGTAATGAGAACCATTATAGCGTAGGAATTAATAAACCATGAGCGAGCAATTTTTCTTATCCCTACAACAAAATATTAAATTGATGATTTGGGCTCCTATTTTGAGTACCATATTTCGGTTTATCTTCATGCGTGTATATAATCCATATCCTTCCTGGCAGGGGCGGTGGGCATCTGTTTTGGGTGCATGTAAGTATGGATTTTGGTGGGGCATGGATTTTGATGCTTATGTATTTCTGGTTCCATTGGTATTTGTTACCATACCTGCTCTTTGGATAGATGCTTACCATCAGTGTGAAGACTTGGTACGGTTACTTGCTTTAACCTTGTATTCCTGTGTTTTGTATGCGGCCTTTGCGGGCAAGATGATATTCTATAAGCATTTTCATGACACTTATAATTATATGGTTCATTATGGAAAGCATGCAGAAAAGAAGAATTTAGTAGATGTGTTCTTAAATCAGGATCACGGTGTATTAGTATTACTTGGTTTCTTACCAGTTGCCATCCTATCTTGGTTTATGGGGCATGTGTTTCTATCTTTACCGTCTATTGCCTACCCTGGATTTGACGATACTTGGCAAATCATTCTGTGGAATATCTTTTTGATTATCCTATCAGTACTAGGTTTTTATTGGTTCCGCTATGGTGGGAGCTTATCTCATGATGATAAACCAGAATGGGATACAGTTCCTACCGTAGTGAAAGAAGATATTTTCTTCGCCCGTGCAACGGTACCTGACTTATGTGCTTTGGAAATGGTCTATAAGCATCCTTTACGGTCGGAATTCCAAGTATCAGAAGAAGATATTGATGAAGCGATTAGCCATCTTGTACCAGAGCAATATAGGGATAATTGGCATGACTTAGAAAACCCTTTATATGCGTTTAAGCGTGTGGCTAAGGGTCCAAGGATTAAGAAGCCAAAGCATATCTTTTTAATTGTTGGTGAAAGTATACCTCAGTGGTCAATCGATAAACCTTATGAGTTATTAAATGTTTGTCCCGGTCTATGGAATTTTAAAGAGGATAAGCATACGGTTGGCATTCCTAATTTTTTGCCTGCTGGGAATGTTTCAAGACCGTCTATTGTAAGTCTGATGAGTGGTCTCTATGATGCGGGCCTTGAGATTAATGAACGAGAATCTTTTTGGCAAGGTGCGTTTCCTACATCTTTTGCCAGTCAAATGAAGGCCTTGGGCTATCAAACTATTTATTGGTATGGAGGGAATGCATCCTATGGGAACTTTAATCACTTTGGAAAGGCACAAGGCTTTGATATAGTAGAAAGTGCCTCCATATTCTGTGGTCCTAATGCACCTAAAACTTGGGTTGGCGTCTATGATCATGTATTTTTAGAAACTATAGCTGAGCAAATTAAAGGGATTGATCAACCAACCTTCCACTTTATTTACACTACATCTAATCATGGTCCTTATAAAATGGAAGATTCGCTATTGGATTATGACCCTAATAAGGTTATGCCAGAGGTAGGAGAAGATTTACGAAGCAATAAAACTCGTAATAAGGAATTGGCAACGTATCGGTATAGTGATAAGGCCATTTTTAATTTTGTTGAGGCTATGAAAGAAGAATATCCTGATAGTCTCTTTTTAGTGACAGGGGACCATTCGAATCTTCTGGGTAGACTTAGAAACACATCTCTTATCCGTCGAGACTATACTTTGCGTGATATGTTCTGTACAGTTGGTTTACTACAACATCCTGAACTAGAACAAGCTATGTTCGCAACTCAAAAAGGGACCCATATGAGTCTGATGCCAACGATTATTGAAGCTATAGCACCTAAGGGATTTGAGTATTATTCTATTACCCCTTCCTTGTTTGATGAACAAGAAGAAGTATTAGTTACCCCATATCAATGGATTACTGATACTATGATGGGGGATGTGCGTATGGATTATGGTGAGACTAATATACCTAGTGCAGAACCTGTGAAACAAGTACGGCCTGTTGATAATCATGCGGATAAGGCTCGCGATTGGACCCTCTTAACTACATGGTTTATTAATCATGAAAAAGAATTATTTACTAAGGATTAAATGATAGTCAGTTTGTAATGGATTGTAATTGCATCTACTGCATCTACTATGAAAAGGGGAATGTCTGTGACTATACTTAATATAGTGGGCGCCAAAGTATGGGGCGGTGGTGAGCAGTATGTATATGATATGTGCGATGAATTCCATCGACGAAAGATAGAATCTTTTGTTTTAATTGATGAATCTAATGAGGAATTTAAGGAACGGTTTCGGCCCATAGCAGGGATTATTACTGGTAACTTATATTCTATAAAGGGATTTAGATCAATTAAGGCTATAGCTAGGGAAATGAATCGTCACCAAGTAGATGTTATTCAGTGTCATTCTGGTAAATATATCTTGCTATGTATAGCCTTAAAAAAGTTAACTGGTGCTAAGCTCATATTTTATAAACATAATATAGTTGCGGCTAAGCATGATTTTTATCATCGATGGATTCAATCGCAAGTGGATGCTTTTATCTGTGTTTCAAAACGAGTGTATGAGGCCCAAGTAATTCCAGCTTTAAAAGATAAATATAGACTGGTTTATAATGGGATTAATACCTATCGCTTTCCTGAAATACCTAATAATAGTAAAAAGGAAAAGGATGTTTTTACCGTTGGGTATGCAGGACGTATAACAGAGAATAAGGGAATTTTTGAGTTATTGGATGCCCTTACTATGTTACACCAAATACCTAAAAGTATTCGTATACGTATTTGTGGTGATGGTTTGCCAGATAATTTGCGAGATTTACATCACTATATAGCTCAGCAGGGGATGGAAGATTATGTTGAGTTTTTAGGTTTTCAAAAGGATATGAATGCCTTCTATCGGTCTCTTGACTGTTTGGTTGCACCATCTAAGGTAGAAGAAGCGTTTGGCCTTGTGTTGTGTGAAGCCATGTATTGTGGAGTACCTGTCATTGCCTCTACATCAGGGGCACAAGCTGAAATTATTGATTCTGGTTATTCAGGAATATTGATTGATAGGGTAGATGGTCAATCTATTGCAAAGGCTATACAGGGTTTGATGGATCATCCACAAGAAAGGGCCAACATGATTCATAAGGGTTATGAACGCGTACTTGCTAACTTTACCCTTCCGAAAATGGTAGATTCGATTTGTCAGATTATAAAGAGTGTATAAGTTGAGGTGAGATTGTGTTTGAGTATATACGAAGTCAATGGTTAAAAGGTCGTAAAATATATGGAAAGCGTACGTGGAGGGAAACACGTCGCGTTGTATTACACACGGCTCGCTCTATGAATCGTCAACAAGAGATGAAACGACTGGAGCAATATTTTGCTAACTATACACCAGATTGTCATATATTAGAGAGACAGGTGGGGCTGTATGAACTGATGACTCGCATCTTTTTCTTTAAGGATTCAAGGGTAGAAGAACGTTTAGAAGCTATTATTAATCATTTTGACTATATTAAAGAGGTTTTTACGGACCAAGCTATTCAATCTATGTATTCTGTTGATCCGGATAATTTCTTAGACGATGTAAGTCGTATCAAGCGAGGAATTGTCATCTGGCAATCTGAAGAATTAGCTATGAAAGCGCAATTATACTATGGTGCTGGACAGCGTAAGGAAGGCTTATTAACTCTCTTAGTAACCTTAGAAGGTAAGGGTCTTTATCATGCTAACCTCCGATTTGGCAAGGGGTTGAACGGGGAAAAAGCCCTGTGGATTGGCACCATTCAAGGCTATAAAGATGGGCTTTCTAATGCTAAGACAGCAACTAAGAAGATGTTTGGCTACCGGCCAAAAAACTTCATCATGTATTTGCTTAGAATGATAGCTAAACAAACTGGTGTTGAAGCCATGTATGCTGTATCCGATGCAGGATTTTACGCTAATACCCATTTAGTGCGAGGACATCGGGCTAAGGTAGCAGAATTGGATTCCTTGTGGAAAGAATCTGGTGGGAAAATTACGAAAGACCCAAGGTTCTATGAGATTCCTTTAGAAGAATATCGCAAGCCTATTGAAGAAATTAAGTCTCAAAAGCGGAGCCAGTATCGTAAGCGCTATGAAATGCTAGATCAATATGATGGGGAAGTAGCTGAGAATTTAAAGTCCTATATAAGGGAGAGATAATTTTTAGCGTGTAAGTAGTTTGTGTGTAAAGGTGATATATATGAAAACAGTCATTATCTCTGATGTAGATAATATATTGCGCCGCCAGAATGTAAAAACTGAAACGAGTAGAGTAGGACTCGATTTTACTTTTTTTGATGCCATTATGGCCAATCGTATGGACCCAGATGAAGTGGCATCAAAAGCCTTGCCTAATACCTTTTTGACAAGAGGCGAGATTGGTTGCGCCTTAAGTCACTTAGGTGTTATGAGGGATTTTTTATCCTCTGAAGAAAAGAGCATACTTATTTGTGAGGATGATATTTATTTTACAGATGAATTTTCAAAAGATAGAGTTAATACAATCCGTCAATTTGTTGAGGCTACAGATGAGCCACGAGTGGTAGTCCTACAAAAAAGTATATATCACTATAAGCCTATTCAAAGGGTTGATGATGCATTACATATATACTCTGCTGTAAATCTCTTCTATATGCATGGTTATATACTCAACCGTAAGGCTGCAGAAAATATTATAGAGATTCAAGATCCACTCTGTTTTGAAATTGATGCCTTTAAATTTTATTACTGGTTACAAAAGTGTGACCTCTATTGCTTAGATAAGGATTTAATTATTCAAGCTGGTGAGAGTAACATTCCGTCGACAATTTTAGGTAGACATCATGATGATACAGGCAAGCTCACTAAGAAAGAGTCATTTAAGATTTTATATAATCGCTTGTCCTTTACTGATAAATTGATTTGTAATTGGCGAAGATTAAAGAAGGCACTACATAAGCCATTTGAATCACTGGATTATTAGACTTCTAAGTATGAGTTTAACTGGAAGTGTTTTTTGACCTTTTGGCCTGGCTAGAGGGCCAGTCCCGGAAGGATGTTCTTGTAGCAGGATGGTAAGGGATTTTAAGTGTTTTGTGTATTTACCTTAAAATTATGATAGAAGTGGTTCCATGAAATTAGCAGTTTGTTTTTTTGGTCATTTAAGAACTTATAAAAGATGTGCATCGTATGTAAAATCTAATCTATTAAGGCACTATGATTGTGATTTATTTATGCATACGTGGTCTGATTACAATCATCAAACAAAGACTTGGCATAATAATCGACCTATAAGGGGGAAGGTGTCTAAGCGAGAGATAATTGATACCTATGGTGATTTTAAAAGCATCATTATAGAAGATCAGGTAATTGAAGATATGGGAGATGTAACGGTAGCTAGTGATAATGTACAAACATCATTATTTGGTATTAAATCTATGTATCATAGTATGCAAGCGTCCTATAATCTTTGTGAACAATATGCGTTAGAGCATCATATAAATTATGATTTAGTAATTATGATACGTCCAGATATTGCACTGTCTAGTCGATTTTATATAGAAAGTTATACTTCTGTTTTGACAAATGAAGAGTTAGCAGATGCTTTCTTTACAGTTTATAATGACTTATCTCCTATAAATACAGGGTTTAGATACTTAAAGGCAGTAGATTTACTCTTTTTCGCTAAGCCTTTTGTTATTTCTAGTATTGTTAATCATACGTATCGTATTGTTCACGACTTATCTGAGCACCGTATTATTAATTGTTCCCCAGAGTTTAAGTTTATAGAACTTGTTAAGTCGCTAAATTATGTACCCTATGAAGTTAAGTATAAAGGATGGAGTATAGTAAGACCTATCCAATTAAAGTCTTTTATAAAACAAATAATTAGTATTAGAATCCGTAAGAATTATATAAAGTTCCGCTTATTCAGATATCTTATGATTAATGTATTCTCAGTTCGTATTAATTTATTTAATTTTGAAGTAGAGTGTTGTATAGGTAAATCATATTCAGAATAGTATAGGGGGAAACATGCTAAATATCGTACTACCAATGGCAGGTCGTGGCTCTCGCTTTGCGAATGCGGGATATACATTACCTAAACCATTAATTCCGGTTCATGGGGTTCCTATGATTAAGGTTGTGGTTGATAACTTAACACCAAGATGTAATCATCGATTTATTTTTGTGGCGCAACAATCACATATTGATCAGTATGATTTAGTCCCTAAATTAAAATCATACGCGAGGAATGTTGAGATTATAGGGATTGATGGCATTACCGATGGCCAAGTATGTACCGCTTTATTAGCGCAAAAATTCTTTAATAATGACGAACCATTGATGAATGCAAATAGTGATCAATATATTGATATCGATATTGATGACTATTTGGATGCTATGAATGAACGCAATTTAGATGGCATGATTATGACGATGAAGGCAGATGATCCTAAGTGGTCTTACGCGCGTACTGATGACAATGGTTTTGTTGTTGAGACGGCTGAAAAGAAGGTCATTTCTGAAGATGCTACTGTTGGTATTTTTAATTTTAAACATGGTCGTGATTTAGTACGTGCGGCAAATCAAATGATTGCTGATGATGTGCGCGTAAATGGCGAGTTTTACACTTGCCCAGCTTATAATTATCTAATTAAAGACGGTAAGAAAATAGGCATTTATGGTATTGGTGAGGAATATAATAGCATGTATGGACTGGGCATTCCAAAAGACTTAGAGTTTTTCCTACAGCATCCAGTTTCTCAGCATATTAAGATAAAGGTAATGAAATGATTATTTTATCGCATCGTGGGTATTGGAAGTCAGAAGATGAACGCAACCAAGAGGTGGCTTTCCATAGGTCGTTTGATTTAGGATATGGTACGGAGACAGATATTCGGGATATACAGGGAAAACTGGTTATTTCACATGATATGCCTAAAGGTGATGAAATGACATTTGAGGAATTATTGGAAATTATGGATGGGAGGAATTTACCATTAGCCTTAAATATAAAAGCAGATGGAATGGCTAATGAGATTCTTCGTCTGTTGAAAAAGTTTAACCATACAAATTATTTTACCTTTGACATGTCTACTCCTGATATGGTAGTGCAGCTAAAAACAGAATTAAAGGTATTTACGGGATTATCTGATATACTTTCTCCTGCGGTGTTATTGGATCAAGCAAAAGGTATATGGTTAGATTGTTTTAATTCTGATTGGTATGACAATACAGTTGTTGACTCCTATCTAGAAATAGGAAAAGCTGTATGCATAGTGTCGGCAGATCTTCATAAACGTGATGTAAAAAGGCAGTGGGATATTATAAAAAAGTGCAAATATTTTAATTCAAATTCTTTGATGATTTGTACTGATTATCCAGAGTTGGCGAGGGAATTTTTCTATGGGGAAAATAAAAGCAATCCTGTTTGATATGGATGGGGTGTTAATAGACGCTAAAGAATGGCATTACGAGGCACTAAATCAAGCGTTAGGCCTATTTGGCTACACTATTACAAGAGCTGAACATATATCGATGTATGATGGTCTCTCGACACGGCAAAAACTCGAGAAATTGACAATTGAGAAAGGATTGCCTCGTAGTTTACATAGTTTTATTAACGAGATGAAACAGAAATATACGACATATATGATTTATGAGAATTGTCGTCCCCGATTTAATCATGAGTACGCATTATCTAAATTGAAAGCGGAAGGCTATAAAATTGCTGTCTGCTCCAATTCTATTCGTATGACGATTGAAATGATGATGGAGTATGCACGGTTAGACTCATACCTTGACTTTATTATTTCTAATCAAGATGTGGAAAAGCCAAAGCCGGACCCTGAAATCTATCAAACTGCTATGGAGAAATTACAATTATCGCCAGAAGAGTGTTTGATTTGTGAAGATAATGATAATGGTATTAAGGCAGCATTAGCAAGCCGTGGGAATCTTATGACAATCCGCACTGTTGATGATGTTAATTATACTGCTATTAAAGAACGTATTGCCCAAATTGAGGGGGTGTAATATGAATATATTGTTTTTGATGGGTGGGAATGCCGATAAAAATAAGGAAGACTACCCTTTGTACCTTACGGAAGTGAGAGGTAAGACTCTATTAGAAAATCAAATTGAATCAGCGGAAGAGCTAAATCCAGAAACAATTATTTTCTGTGTGAAAGAGATTGAAATCAAGCAATATAGTACGGATAGTGTTATATCGCAACTTGTACCTAATGCGAGGATAGTCCCTATTGCAGGTATGACGAAAGGCGCTATTTGCACAGCCTTATTAGCAAGTGAATTTGTTGATAATACAGAAGAACTTGTAATCATGGCCATTGATGACTTTATGGATGCATCAGGCCTAGATATTATTAATTTATTTAGACAGAATGAGGCAGATGCGGGTGTAGTATGCTTTAAGTCTATACATCCTCGATATTCTTTCGTAAAAATTAATGGTGATGGTGTGCCTACTCAATTCTCTGAGAAAACGCCTATTAGTAAACATGCGCTTATTTCATTTTATTATTTTAAAAATGGATCTGATTTCGTTACCTGTGCTAAAGATGTTATTCGTAAAGATCGATTGATTAATGGGAATTTCTATATTAGTCAAAGCTTAAATGAGATGATTTTACGACAAAAGAATATAATGGTAACAGAAATTGAGAGTGCACAATTCCATCCGTTAAAAACAGAACACCAATTGGCGGAATATATTATGGAATATAATAGAAGTATACAAAGTAAATAATAGATGGAAGGCGCCTTGTGGCGCCTTATTCTTATATATTTAAGGTTTGCAGATAGAAAATTCGATTAGGTAAGTAGGATATAGGTGGGGAAATGAAAGTTGATAATTTAGATTCGATGATTGGCGGTTGGTTTATTGGTAACTTCGAGCCATCCTTATTTAAGACGAATGATTGTGAGGTAGCAGTAAAGCGATATAAGAAAGGGGATTATGAAGGTCGTCATTATCATAAGATTGCTACTGAGTATACAGTGATTGTAAATGGCCGAGTTAAAATGAATGGCGTTGAGTATGGTCCTGGCAGTATTATTACCATGGAACCAAATGAAGTGACGGATTTTGAATGTTTGGAAGATGGAACTGTTAATGTGGTCGTTAAAATACCTGGAGCGAATGATGATAAATACTTAGAGGATTAAGAGATAGTCATATTTGATTCCTGTTATATTCGTGATAGGTGCTGTGTTTGTAAGTAATCTTTATAGATATGATATATGTCAGTTGGGCTTATAGGACAGAAGCTGTTGTTTTTTATGCCGATGGAACTAGATATTCTTTGGTTCCATCGGCATTTTAACTTTTTGAGAAAATTTTAAAGGGTGCGAAAACATGTCATGAAAAGTATTGTATCACGCTGCGTTTTTATGGTGTATGTAAAAGAGGTTTATCAATGTATAAAGTCCTTATTAGTCAAATTAAAAATTTTATAGATACTTGTAGTTCTCGTGGAGCTCTCATGTTAAATGGGACCTGGGGTTCAGGAAAAACATATTTTGTGAAGAATATTCTTAAGGATGAATTAGAAAAATCTGGTTATTTACGTAAAAAGAAGTTTATATATATTTCTCTTTATGGCAAGTCATCTATTCATGATGTAGAGGCAAATATTTGTCTTAGTAGTTTTAAAGAGGGAGATAGTAATACTTTTATCAAGAAGAGTTATGGTTTTTTTAAGGGAATTAGCGAAATTATTCAACCGAATTCTTTTTCCCTTTATGGCTTCAGTGCATCCATAGATATTAGTAAATTAATATTGGGGGACTACCTTACTTTATGTAACGATACAATCCTTATTTTGGATGATATTGAACGTTGCGCTTTGGATACTAAAGCTATATTTGGTCTTATTTCTAATATAATTGAAAACACAAATGCTATCGTTATTTTGATTATTAATGAAGAACAATACCATTATATAGAAAATAGGAAAATCCAAGAATCAGATAAGACCTGGAACTATGAAAAGATTTATACTCAGGTAAAAGAAAAGAGTGTTTATATTACACTTCCTTTTAAAATAGATATTGATATAGTTTATGAATCGGTAGTCATGTCTAGAGGAGTAGATGGGCATGGCTATTTGAGGAAATATAAGGACATAATTATAAATCATTTCAGAGAAAAGGGCTGCTATAATATACGAGTTTTAAATTACATCTTTGATTTGATAGAGGGTCTTTTTACCTATTTGAGAGGCTTTTTGGATGAACTTAATGATCATGAAAAAAAGACCTTGTGCGAGCAACTTATAGATTATATAGCTTATCGTGGAATCGAGATAAAATTCGGAGTTAAAGGGCCTAGTTGGGGACTAGGTGAATATTGGAAATTTATAGGATTAGAAAGAAGTGAGACCTATACTTCCATAGTTGCTTTTGAACTTGTAGATACATTTATTGAAAAGTTGTATTTAAAAATAGATGAGTATATACCCTCATTGAAGGAGATTATATTCTATAATAATCAAAAAGATTTATCGCTACAACGGTTAAAGTATTGGCCTTCCTTAGAGGAAAATGACTTTCAAGAATTAATTCATTCACTTCCCAATGAATTAAAACGTGATTTATATCCAATTCAATCTTTTAAAGAGATTCTTAGTGTTTGTGCGGATATAAATTATTTCTTGCATGATAGTGGTCTTGATATAAATTGTATACAGGGTATAATGTGTGACAAGATAGGTATCTTACAATCTCATATTTATATAGATTTTGATACCCCTCAGGTACCCTCATATGACTTATTTCAAAACTATATAGAACCAATTAAGGAAGCCATTGTGAGAAATAATAATAGGCCGGATCAAGCGTTAGATTTATCTTCGTATTTTAACGGGACTAAACCTATATCAGATTTATTTATAGTAGTTGATAGATTTATAGGGCAATATATTGGCGAGAAAAGATTTATATCCTATTTAGGAGAAATTGATATATTTATAGACTATCTTGCTCGCTGTACCAATGAGGATTTTCAAGTGATTCGTAATGTTTTGAGGAGAGTATACTATGGTACAGGGGATACTTTTAAGTCTGATAAGGCATTATTAGAGTTACTCCGAAATAGATTAAAAGGTTTAGAAGAAACTGTGAGTAATTCTAATTTTATTAAGCGAGAAAATATAAAGTTCTTAATTCAGGATATAAACAAATATATAGCTACTATGAGTAATTAGTTAGAGCTTTTAGAAATTGTAATTGATCAAACTGAGGTGAGAGTAATATGTATAAGAAGTTGTCTCATTTCATTTCCCCACTCCTATCTATCCCTGTACACGACATAACCTCTATCACCCTCCTCAAATCTGGCTTCACTAACGCCTCCTACCTAATCACCCTTACTAACGGAGATCGCTACATCTTGCGCTATCCTAGGCTTGAAACGGAGGCCTTAGTTAACCGCCGGGCTGAGGCAGCTACTTATGAAGCTATAAAGGACCTAGGAATTTCTGATCAGGTTTTGTACATAGACCCCACTAGAGGCCTTAAGCTTAGTTCCTTTATTGAGGAGGCCCATTGCTTGGACCTATCCAATCAAAAAGATTTGTGTGCATCTCTGCTTTGCTTGCATCACCTCCATAGGTGTGGGCGGACTATCGATTATAGGATAGATTTCCCTGGCTTAATCGCCCATTATGAGAGATTGCGGCGGGGGGCTTCGCAATTAGCTGATTATGAGATTAACAGGAAACGTGTTATTGATCTTCTTGCCTGGCTAGAGGGCCAGCCTCGGGAGGAGGTTCTTTGCCATGGGGATTTTAATTGCCAAAATATCCTCCTAGGCCCTGATGAACAGGTCCACCTTATCGATTTTGAGTATGCTGGCATGGGTGATCCTGCCTGGGATGTAGCCAGTCTCTGTCTTCATTCCCAATTGGATTTAGAAGGAGTCCATAGAATCATTGAAGCCTATTATGGTCCAGACCCTGATGCGGTTATATACGATAAGGTTTACGCTTATCTAGCCATAGGGGGATTTATCTGGTCTTTGTGGACAGAGCTTAGGGAGGGAGACCAGCTTTCAGCTTGTTCCTACCTAGAGAAACAGTATCAGTATGTGGAGACTTATTATACAATGGTCTTATGCACATGTTCGTGTCAGTAAGGTGTATTGTAGATAAACTGAGCTATATTGGGGTCTTCTTATGAAAAATCCTTTTTCTCTTCGTCTCTCACAATTTCATATACCCAAGACTAAGCCCCGGTCATTCGAGGAGCTTGGACTTAATCGTCAAGCCTTGATCAAACTCATCCTAAAAGGAGCCTTAGTTGGCATTGTTGCGGGATTTTTTGGAGCCACCTTCCGCTGGGGCATTCTGACCTCAGAACATATCCGCTGGCATCTTATGGAGGGCATTACGCCCTTAGGCATTGTCCTTTGGCTGATCCTCATGGTGGTCATGGCCTTTATCATCGACCGCTGCCTCAAGTGGGCTCCTCTTTCTGGTGGGTCTGGGATTCCTCAGATTGAAGGGGAAATGGTAGGTCTCTTTGACATGAAGCCCGGTCGCACCTTAATTTCTAAGTATATTGGCGGCATTCTGACAGGCCTTGCTGGGTTTTCCGTAGGCCGGGAAGGGCCGGCTGTTCAGTTAGGAGGGTCTGTGGGCAAGCTTATTTCCTACTTCCTTAAATCCTCCATTCGTGAACAGCGCCTTCTTACATCAGCCGGGTCGGCAGCGGGTTTAACAGCGGCTTTTTCAGCTCCTGTATCGGGGGCCATCTTCGTCTTTGAAGAGGTCCATAAGTCCTTTTACCCACTCTTAGTAGTACCGACATTTGTAGCTACTATTTGTTCTAACTTTGTCACCTCTACCATTTTTGGTCTTGAACCAGCTCTGGGCTTTTCCGTTATGGAAGGCTTGCCCATTAACTACTTTGGCCTCCTCCTTCTTATGGGAATCTTTATGGGACTAGTGGGTGTATTCTTCTGCCGCATGATCTTCCTCATGAAGGACTTCTTCGCCTGGATGAAGCTTCCTTCCTTTGTGAAGTTAGCTATTACTTTTATCACTATTGCTCTTATCGGTTTTGATTCTCAACTCCTCTTGGGGGGCGGCAATGACTTAGTAGGTCAATTGGCTTATGGGCATTATGGAATCCTGCTTTTAGCGGGAATAGTTCTAGGTAAGGTTTTAGTGACCACCTTCTGCTATGGGTCTGGTGCGCAAGGGGGCATCTTCCTCCCTATGTTAGTTATCGGTGGGGCTGCAGGGGCTCTCTCTAATGGGGTTTTTCTCCACTATGGTCTCGTTGGGGATGGCTATACAGCCCAGTTTGTCATCTGTGCTATGGGTGGGATGTTGGCAGCTGCCATGCGGACCCCGCTCCTAGCCATCCTCTTGGTCTTGGAGATGACCGATTCCTTTTCCAATATCTTCGCTGTTGGTACCGTTACCATGGTGGCCTACTTGGTGGCAGAAATGTTGAAAGAGCCTCCAATTTATGATTCCCTCCTCCAAGCTATGACCAAGGATACGAATGTGGAACCGGTTCAAACCTTCTTCCAAACCAAGGTTCCTGTGGTCAGCCCTTACATTGGGGTGGCCCTCAAGGACTTGCACATCCCGTCTGAAGCATTAATCGTATCCATCAATCGTAATGGGGACTATATCGTGCCCCTAGGAGATGTAAAGTTAGCCGCTGGGGATGAGGTACAGGTATCCTGTAAGCGAGGTTGTCTCCAGGAGGCCAAGGCCTTCTTCCAGGCGACGACAAACGAATAATAGAACCATTGCTATGTAGTTGTTTAGTCGGGTCGTCCACAGTAGGTGGGCGGCCTTTTTTGCGGTTCAGAGACTGGATCTTTTGTACACCCATAGGAGGACTTCTAAATTAATAAATAGCTTAAAGCTATGAAGAATGGGTAGAAGCAACTATTTTTCTATCTTATATCCCTCTGCTATAGTAGGTTCATAGTCTATTTTCGATATTTGGAGGATTCTTATGACCCTACAAGAACGTATTAATACAGGCCACATGACCACCTATCAGTGGGGCGTGGTCATCTTAGCTACGGCCCTCAACCTCTTAGATGGTTTTGATGTGTTGGCTCTGGCCTTTACCGCTTCCGCTATCAAAGGGTCCTTGGGCCTAGATGGGACCCACTTGGGCTACCTCTTATCTGCCGGCCTGGTGGGTATGACCCTTGGCTCTGTGGGCTTGGCCCCTTTGGCTGACCGTATAGGTCGTCGTAAGTTGTTAATCTTGTCCCTAATTTTGTCAGCCATCGGTATGTTTGGGTCCGCCCTGTCTCCTACAGCGTTTGAATTAGGTATCTGCCGGGTTATCACAGGTTTGGGTGTAGGGGGTATCTTGGTAGGGACCAACGTTATCGTCAGCGAGTATTCCTCTCGTAAGTGGCGGTCTTTGGCCATTTCTATCTTTGCCTCTGGCTTTGGTATTGGTGCCCTCTTAGGTGGTACCTTCGCGGTAGCCTTACAGGGCCTCTATGGTTGGCATTCCGTCTTTGTATCCGGTGGGATCTTGACCCTCTTTTGTCTTTTGGCCGTTGTCCTTTGGTTGCCTGAGTCCATCGCCTTCATCCAAGTTAAGGGGGGCGACCTTGCTAAGGACCGCTTGGCTAAGTTAGCTCATAAATTAGGCATTACAGAGGACTGGGATCTAGGCCAAGTAGGGGAGAAGAAGGCTTCTGCCTCTGCCTTACAATTGTTGTCTACTGATTACCGCCGGTCTACCCTAGCCATTTGGGGTGCCTTTGTAGCGGTTATGTTCTCCTACTATTTTGTATCTTCTTGGACACCAGCCCTCTTGAAGGAGGCGGGTATGTCCCTAGAACAATCCGTCAGTGTAGGTATGATGATCTCCTTGGGTGGTACCTTGGGGTCTTTGGCCTTCGGTGCCTTGGCTAGTCGCTGGTCCGCTCGTAATGTTCTTATGGCTTTCGGCCTAGGGTCTGCTATTATCGCCTCTATCTTTATCGCTTTGGCGGCCCATCTCTGGTTGGCTATTATCGCTGGCATCTGGATTGGCTTCCTCATGAATGGTTGTATTTCTGGCCTTTACGCTATCAATCCAACCCTCTATGCCACCCATATTCGGTCCACTGGCGTGGGTGTGGCCATCGGCGTAGGTCGCTTAGGAGCCATCTTGGCACCGACTATCGCAGGGGCTCTCTTAGACAGTGGTTTTGATAAGCAAGACCTCTACATGGGAGTTGGTCTTGTAATGGTCTTGGCAGTCATTTCCGTAGCCTTTTTGCGGAAGCAGGAAGGACAGGTTTAGGTGATCCCATATTTTCTAAAATGTACATGAAGAATAGACAAATGTATTCTATAAATAGAATTAATCGTGTAAAACTATTGTATTACTAGTTTTTATACAGTATAATATCCGTATTACAGCAAAAAACGTTGATCGGGTATAAAGTTATAGCCAAAAGATCTCAAGAGAGTTGCCGGTTGGTGCGAGGCAATGGTCGGGTTATAGTGAAACTCTCCCGTAAGTTGCGATGGTGAAAATAGCAGTAGTCATCGAGGGTGGTCACCGTATAGCCACACGAGAACCAACTAGGGTGGTACCGTGTTATAGGAAACCTATGACGCCCCTTGGAATAACCATGTTATTTCAAGGGGCTTTTTATGTGCCCTGTGAGACCTAGATATTTCTAAAGGCGCTAGAGAAAGGACAGTTCAAATGGATACAAACCGTATTTATTTCTTTGATACAACCCTTCGAGATGGGGAACAAACACCAGGTGTGGCCCTCCAAACACCGGAAAAGGTAGAAATTGCTAAGAATCTCGTATCCTTGGGTATCGATGTCATCGAAGCAGGCTTCCCTGCGGCTTCCTTAGGGGACTTTCAAGCAGTAGAAACCATTGCTAATGAGGTCAAAGGAGCTACTATTTGCGGCCTGGCACGGGCTAATATCAAGGATATTGAAAAGGTTGCAGAGGCCCTTAAGGGTGCTGAAAGATCCCGCCTCCATACCTTTATCGCCACATCCGATATCCATTTGGAATACAAGCTCAAAATGACGCGGGAACAAGTTCTGGATAAGGTTCGTGAGGTCTTGGCCTTCGCTAAGGGCAAGTTCGACGAAATCGAATTCTCCGCAGAAGATGCGTCTCGTACGGATTTGGGCTACCTTTGCCAAGTCTTTTCCGTGGCTATCGAGGGCGGTGCTACCATCCTCAATGTACCTGATACAGTAGGCTACATGACGCCTAATGAATTCGCTGAAAAAATCCGTTATATCAAGGAACACGTGAAGGATATTGACAAGGCCATCATTTCCGTTCACTGTCATGATGACCTCGGCTTGTCTGCAGCTAACTCTTTAGCTGCTGTAGAAGCGGGTGCCCGCCAAATCGAATGCACCATCAATGGCTTGGGCGAACGGGCTGGTAATGTATCTATCGAAGAAGTGACCATGGCTATGAAGACCCGTAAGGATGTCTTTGGCGACTTGACCATCAACATTGATACGACTCAATTTACTCGCGTATCTCAATTGGTAGCACGCTTAACCGGCGTAGCTGTACCGCCTAACAAGGCTATTGTAGGGGCTAATGCCTTCGCTCATGAATCCGGTATCCACCAACATGGTATGCTCAATAATGCGTCTACCTATGAAATCATGACACCAGAATCCGTAGGGGCTGGTAAGACCCATATTGTTCTTGGTAAACACTCCGGCCATCATGCCTTTGTAGACCATTTGGCTAGCTTGGGCTTTACTCTTGACGAAGAGAAGGCTAAGGACCTCTTTACCAAGTTTAAAGCTTTGGCAGATCGCAAAAAACAAGTTTATGATGATGATATTATCGCTCTCGTTATGGATAATATGCACCATAAAAAGGCCGTTCAGGTCCTTCGTCACCAATACAAGTCCGATGAACATGGTTATGCCTATGCGGATATCCGTCTAGAAACACCGGAAGGAATCCGGGAAGATGCAGCTGTGGGGGATGGGCCTGTAGATGCCTCCCTTAAGGCTGCAGAACGGGCTCTTGATATGGATATTGAGCTTAAGGAATTCAAGATGCGCGCCATTACAGAAGGCAAGGATGCCCTGGGAGAAGCGGTTGTGAAAATCGCCATCGATGGCAAGGTATTCCAAGGTCGTGGGATTTCGACAGATATTGTTACATCTAGCGTGAATGCTTATGTGTCCGCGGTTAACTCTATGTACTTATCCCGTGAGTTAGAAGAGGAGAAACACTAATATGGGTATGACCATTACTGAAAAGAATATGGCCCGCCATGCAGGCCTAGATACTGTGAAAGCAGGACAAATTATCGAGTGTAAATTAGATGCTGTTCTCATGAATGACATCACCTTCCCACCAGCCCTCCGGGAATTCAAGAAAATTGGTAAGCCTGTCTTTGATAAAGACAGAATCTACTTGATTCCTGACCATTTCACGCCAAACAAGGATATCCAATCTGCTACGCAAGCTAAGGTTATGCGTGACTTTGTTAAAGAGCAAGGGATTACCCATTACTACGAAACGGGCCGGGTAGGGATCGAGCATGTTATCATCCCAGAAAAGGGCATGATCGCCCCTGGTGAGATGATGATTGGCGCTGATTCCCACACCTGTACTTACGGAGCCCTCAATGCCTTCTCTACTGGTGTTGGCTCTACGGATGCGGGCGTGGCCATGGCTATGGGCCAAACTTGGTTCAAGGTGCCAGAAACCATTAAGGTTGAATTAGTTGGTAAACCAGCCCCTTACATCACAGGTAAGGATGTAATCTTGGAACTCATTGGTCGTATCGGCGTTGATGGGGCCCGTTATATGGCCCTCGAATTCGCTGGCGATGGAGTTCAATACATGACCATGGCAGACCGCCTGACTATCTGTAATATGGCCATCGAAGCGGGTGGCAAATGTGGCGTATTCCCTTATGATAAGGTGACAGAAGACTACCTTAAGGGCCGCGTGACACGGACCTTTGAACCAATCGCTGCTGACGAAGATGCAGTTTATGCCCAAACAGTAACCATCGACTTAGCTGGGCTGAAACCTGTGGTGGCCTTCCCTCACTTGCCTTCTAATAAGCACTATGTAGGTGACTTTAAGGAAATTAAAATCGACCAAGTTATCATTGGGTCTTGCACCAATGGTCGCTTCGAAGACTTGGAAGCAGCGGCAGAGATTTTTAAGGGCCATAAGGTAGCGCCGTTTGTTCGCTGCATCATCATTCCTGGATCCCAAGCTGTTTACGAAGAAGCTATGAAGGCTGGCCTCATCCAAACCTTCTTGGATGCAGAATGCGCCGTATCCACACCAACCTGTGGTCCTTGTCTAGGTGGTTATATGGGTATCATGGCCGAAGGGGAGCGGACCGTTTCCACGACTAACCGTAACTTCCGGGGCCGTATGGGTCACGTAGATTCTGAAGTATACTTAGCTAGCCCATATGTAGCAGCTGCATCGGCAATTTTAGGTCGTATTGCTGGCCCTGAGGAGGTAAAATAATGGACTTTGAAAGCAAAAAAATCTGGCGCTACGGCGACGATGTAGATACAGACGTAATCATTCCTGCTCGTTACCTCGCTATCGCCGACTGGAACGAATTGGCTGAACATGCTATGGAAGATATCGATACTAGCTTTGCCCCTAATGTGAAAGCAGGGGATATCATGGTAGCGGGCAAGAACTTTGGATGCGGTTCCTCTCGTGAACACGCACCAGGAGTTATCAAGGCTAAGGGCGTACCTGTGGTTATCGCCCACTCCTTTGCACGGATCTTCTTCCGCAATGCTATTAATATCGGTCTTCCTTTGGTGGAAATCGGGGACCAAGTAGACCATATCAAACCAGACCATGCCATTGGTGTAGAGTTGGAAAAGGGCTTGGTTCACAATTTGACTACGGGGGAAACCTACCAAGGTACAGCCTTGCCTCCTTTTATTCAAGAAATTGCTAAGGCCGGTGGTCTTGTAGAGTTCGCAAAACACCGCAAGTAAAGCAGGGATAGGATTTACCGAATAGTAAGATTGGTAGAGGAGATTATTATGAGCCAAGTAAAAAATATCGTATTGATTCCTGGGGATGGGATTGGCACTGAAATTTGTGATGTAGCTCGCAAGGTCTTGGATAAGGCCTTCCAAAAGGCTGGTGTCACAGCTAACTGGATTGAGAAAAAAGCAGGGGGTGCCTCCATCGATGAGTTCGGCGTCCCTTTGACAGAGGATACTATCAATGCTTGTAAGGAAGCTGATGCGGTCCTCTTGGGTGCTGTTGGCGGCCCTAAGTGGGATAACCTAGATCCTGCTATTCGCCCAGAAAAAGCCATTTTGGGCCTGCGCAAGGCCTTGGGCCTCTTCTGTAACTTGCGGCCTGTTAAAATTTACCCAGCCCTCAAGGAATATTCTCCTTTAAAGCCAGACTTGGTAGAGGATGTAGACTTTGTTATCGTCCGCGAATTGACCGGGGGTATCTACTTCGGTGAGCGGGAGGAAGCACAGGGGCAGGGGCCTGAGGAATTCGCTTGGGACAAGGAAACCTATGCTCGCTATGAAATCGAACGGATTATGGATGTAGCTATGGAAACGGCCCGTAAACGTAATAAAAAAGTGGTCTCCGTAGATAAGGCTAATGTCTTGGCTTCTAGCCGCCTGTGGCGGGCTATTGCCAAGGAAAAGGCAGAGGCTAACAAGGATATCGCTGTAGACTACTACTATGTAGATAATACGGCCCAACAATTGGTTGTTCGTCCATCCCAATTTGACGTTATCGTAACCACTAACCTCTTCGGTGATATCCTCTCCGATGAAGGGGCTGTTATCTCTGGTTCTATCGGCCTCTTACCATCGGCCTCTATGGGCACTGGTACAGCCCTCTATGAACCAATTCATGGGTCTGCGCCGGATATCATGGGCCAAAACTTGGCTAACCCATTAGGGACAATCCTGTCTGCGGCTATGATGTGCCGTCATTCTTTGGATCTTCCACAAGTGGCTGATACCATTGAAAACGCTGTAGAAGCTGTTTTGAATGACGGTTATCGGACTGGTGATATCTACCGTGAAGGCCTCAAAAAGGTGGGCACTGTAGAAATGGGCCAAGCTGTTATGGATCGTTTATAAGAAGGCTTTTAAACGGTAAGAAAAGGCGATGAAGCTGTGTGCTTCATCGCCTTTTTAGTGCAAAAAAATGGGAGTTCTATCATTGATAGGACTCCCTTATAAATGGTTAATTATTTTTGTAATTTTCGTAAGCCTTTTGGAAAATTGGTGTAGGAATGCCTAATTCTTTCCCCTTTTTTACTACATAGCCCACCATGAGGTCTAGTTCTGTATCTTGAGATTTTTTACTAGATGCTAAATCCCGGTAGAGGGAGGTAATAGTGTCGTCGGGACTTGTTAGGAATTTATCCTTAATGGTTTCAATATAGGATTGGTGCATGATCACACCAGCTTCAGCGGCTACTTCATGGATTTCGCGATAGGCGCCATCCACGATTGCCTGGTAGTTAGGTTGGCTCTTAACATAGCCTGTATTGCCCTTGTAGTAGCAAAGAATAGCAGACATAGTGCCGGTGATAGCCAATTTTTTCCAGGAGGCCAATTCAATATCTTGGGTCACTTCCGTTTCTAGGCCTGCCTCTGTGAGCATATGGGCAATGGCTTGGAAGGATTCAGGATTTTGTCCTCCTTGAAGGCCAAAGCGGATATCGCAAGGGCCACCGTCTTGGACTATATGGCCAGGTTCTTCTACATGGCTAAAGGTGCGGATGATACCATCTGCTAGGATACAAGGAGGCAGGTGGTCCTTGAGTTGGTCCGATACGAGGACCCCGTTAAGGAGGGGGATGACTATGGTCTTAGGACCCACCATAGGAGCTAGATCTTGACAGACCTCTTTTAGGTGGTCCCCCTTAGTGCATAGGAATACTAGGTCTACTTGGCCAATGGCTTGAGGGTCATGAGAAACTACTTTAGGCTTTACAAGTATGTTGCCTAGTTTGGCAGAATCTAAACGAAGACCCTTGTGGGCAATGGCCTCCTCTGTAGCGCCGCGGGCGTAGAAGTAGATATCATCATAATGGTTAGCTAAGGCGCCACCAACTAGGCCGCCGATACCGCCAATACCGAAGATTAAGACTTTCATAGGATTATTCTCCTTATCCATTAGGCCTATGGCCTTATAGCTTGTAGTGTATGGCACATAGTCATGTTTATATCAATCTATATTTAGTATAGCAAAGACCTATAGTTTTTCATATGTAAAGAGAAATGTATACATAGGACTTGGCTGTGATAAAATTAATAATTATTGTGTTTTGTAAAGGAATGACTATGGTAACAAGATCTCAATTATTGAAAATGCTAGTAGTCATCGCCTTCGGTGCCATTCTCTGGTTCTTACCTCATACGGAGGCTATTAATCCGCAAGGTTGGCATCTCTTGGCGGTATTCGCAGCGACAATTCTATCATTTATTCTTCGCCCTTGGCCTATCGGTGTTATGGCCTTCTTCGGTATTGCCTTTGCCGTTGGGACTCATACCATCGAGATGAAAGAGGCCCTAGGTGGCTATACGGATGCCAATGTATGGCTTATTGTGTCTGCAGTCTTCTTCTCTCGAGGCCTCATCAACTCAGGTTTGGGCAAGCGGATTGCCTACACCCTTATTAAGTACTTTGGGACCAGCTCCCTCAAGTTGGCCTATGCCTTGGCTATGACAGACCTCATCATATCGCCAGCGACTCCATCTAATACAGCTCGGGGTGGGGGCATCATCTATCCAATCGTTCAGAATATTTCCCTCTGCTTTGGTTCTCGTCCTGGGGAAACCGCTCGCAAGATTGGGGCCTACCTCATGACCACGGCTCACACAGTTAACACCTGTACGGTAACGGTCTTTCTGACGGCCTGCTCCGGTAACCTCCTCATCACTTCCTTGGGTGCCAAGCTTTTTGGTTACGAAGTGACCTGGATGGGTTGGCTCATGGCTGGCGCATTGCCGGGTCTCGTGTCCATGTTGGTCATGCCTTACTATATCTACAAGATCTATCCTCCAGAGATTAAGGAAACCCCAGAGGCCCGTACTATGGCTGAGCGAGAACTAGAGGCCTTGGGTCCTATTACCAAGATAGAAAAGTATGTGGCTGCTATCTTCGTAGGTTGTATCATCCTCTGGTCTACCACGACTTTGACCCATTTACACCCAACGGTTATCGCCATCTTCGGGGTTTTAGCATGCATCGTTACTGGTTGCTTGTCTTGGGATGATATCCTCAGTGAAAAGCAAGGCTGGGACATCCTCATCTGGATGGGGACCTTGGTTTGTATGGCCGGCCTCTTGGGTAAGTTTGGTGTGGTGAAAGCCTTCGCCGATTTCGTAAAGCTCCACTTGGAAGGCATGGACTGGCGCTATGCGGCGGTTATCATCTCTGCTGTATTCGTCTATTCTCAATACTTCTTCGCATCTGGTACGGCTCGTATTACGGCCCTCTTCTCGGCCTTGGCTTCTATCATGGTAGCCTTAGGGGCGCCGATCTATTATGTCATCATGATGTTCGGTCTCATGAACTCTCCTGGTTGTACCTTGACCCACTATTCTTCAGGGGTAACGCCAATCTTCTTCGGATCTGGCTATGTGCCACAGGGGACCTGGTGGCGGGTGGGCTTCCTCATCTCCGTCGTCTCTTACATCATTCACTTTGGGTTAGGATCGTTGGGGATCTGGGCCTTTGGCCTAATTTAATACTAGACAGTCTCTCTACTTTAAAGTCTTCTTCTAATCTATTAGATTGTGGAACCTTCTCTTAGGTGGAGAGGCTTTTTTATGCCTCACAAGAGGTGGGTCTAACTCTGTCCCACCTGGGCCAAGTAAAGATAAAAAAGATTGTGCACTGCCTATCCTTGTAGACTAGATTAGAGGGGCGTATGATGACCTTGTAATTGTTTTGTCTTGGGAGGTGAAGGTATGACACAAGACCTACATATGAATATGTCCTACATGATTGATTTGCACAAACTCTTGCTAGACTGGCGCCATTGTATGGGATTATCCCAGGGGGAAATCGCCCGGCGGACCCAGCTAGACCAGTCCTACATATCCATGATTGAGCGAGGCGTGGTGGATATACGCCTATCGACCTTGGAACGGATTTTAGAGGGCTTTCAGTTGGAGGCTGTGGAATTTCTTCAGGGACCTCAAGACAATAAGGAGAAAGAGGCCTCTTCAGATGGAGAGGACTAAGTTCTATCTAGAAAAATTATTGATTGCATTAGAAGTTACTTCCATGAGTGAATCGTTTACAAAGCCTGTATATTTGGTATAATCATAGCTAGAGTAAGACGATTTTCCGTCAATTAATAAGGAGGCTTTAATCGTGGACTTGATTCAACAATTAAAAGACAAAGTAAAAGGCGCTAACAAACGCATTGCATTACCAGAAGCAACAGATGCTCGCGTGCTCCAAGCGGCTGTCCAAATTACTAAAGAAGGTTTTGCTGTGCCAGTATTGGTTGGCGACGAAGCAGCTATCAAAGCTGCAGCTGCTAAAGAAGGCGTAAACATCGACGGCATCGAAATCATCAGCCCTGAAAACTTCGATCGTTTCCAAGAAGGCGTTGATACATTCGTTGAATTGCGCGCTAAAAAAGGTATGACACCTGAAAAAGCAACACAAACCTTGCATAATGACCTCTTCCTCGGTGCTATGCTCGTTCGTTTGGGCGTATGTGATGGTATGGTAGCGGGTTCTGCTTCCCCAACTGCTAGTGTACTCCGCGCTGCCTTGCAAATCATCGGCACTAAAAAAGGTTCCAAAACCGTTTCCGCTTGCTTCTTCATGTTCACTAAAACTCCTCAATATGGCGATGATGGGGTAATGGTATTCGCTGACTGCGGCGTTATTCCTAACCCAACTTCCGAACAATTGTCCGATATCGCTGTATCTTCCGTAGATAAAGCTCGCAAGGTCTTGGGCTACACTGATCCTCGCGTTGCTTTCTTGTCCTTCTCTACAAAAGGGTCTGCTTCTTCTCCAGAAGTTGATAAAGTTATCGAAGCTGTTAACATCACTAAAGAACGCGGTGTTGACTTCGAATTCGATGGCGAAATGCAATTGGATGCTGCTATCGAACCAGTTGTAGCTGCTAAAAAAGCACCAGATTCCAAGGTTGCTGGTAAAGCAAACGTGGTTATCTTCCCTGACTTGGGCGCTGCTAACATCGGTTATAAATTGGTACAACGCTTCGGCGGTGCTACTGCCTTGGGCCCATTGATTCAAGGCTTGGCTGCTCCTGTTCACGACTTGTCTCGCGGTTGCTCCGCACAAGATATCGTTGATATTGCTGCTATCGCAGCAGTAGAAGCATTGGATGCTTAATTTCATAAGCTTTCTCCAAAAGATTCTATAAAAGACGAGCCTTAGGGCTCGTCTTTTTTGCTATAATAGAATAATGATAGCTTTTCTTATTATCTATGGGGAAGAATTATGAGACTGTATTTTCTGCACCATTCTGGCTTTATGCTAGATGATGGCTGCCGTTGTTATATATTTGATTACTATAAAGATCCTAAAGGATTAGTTAAGGGGGCCTTTGATCAGGGGCGAGAACTCTGGTTCTTTGTCTCTCATGTCCACTTTGATCACTATAATGAAGCTATTAAGGAATTTAGTTCCCCTAAGACCCGCTACATAGTTCACAAGGATGTACATATGGGTGGTGGATTTATGGTGACTTCTATGGTCCCAGGAGACAAGGTGGTTTTGCCGGGCCTTGTGGAAGCGGATGACCCTGAGGTATCCATTGAGATGTTTGGGTCTACGGATTGTGGTGGATCTTTCCTAGTCCGGGTGTCAGGAAAGACCATCTTCCACGCAGGTGACCTTAACTGGTGGCACTGGTTAGGGGATAGTCTTGATAACCTCAAGGAGGCTAAGGCCTTAGCTTGGACTGAGCTAGGTAAGCTCCAGGGCTTACAGGTTGATTATGCCATGTTCCCAGTGGACAACCGACTGGAGGAGGCCATGGAGTGGGGCCTTATTGAATTCCTCCGCCGGGTGACCGTGACTGGCCTTTTGGTTCCCATGCACCTCAACGGGCCTGCTTGGCAACCGTCTACCTATTATGGTGCTTTATTTGGGCAGGTGCCCCTTTGGAATGTATCCTTGGATGGAGATAGTATATGCGTCGACCAATAGCCAATATTATATTGGGCCTAGCTGCCTTGGTGACCCTCATAGCCTACCCTTGGCGGCAGGATCTGTGGGGGGGCCTCCTCTTCCATATTGGTGGGGCCGCTACCATAGGTGGCCTGGCTGACTGGTATGCGGTGACAGCACTCTTCAAGAAGCCTTTGGGGATTTCCTTTAAGACTGAGCTCATACCTCGCAACCGCCAACGCTTGGTGGATATGGCTCAAACCATGTTAACGGAGGAACTTCTACGAGTCTCCCACATGTACCAAATCATTAAAAAGGAACATGTCTTGGTTCGCCTCCTAGGTTTTTTCTTATCTCCTAGTGGTAAGGATCAAGTCCGTCAAACCTGCTTAAACTTGGGAAAAGATCTTCTACCCGGCTTAGATTGGTCTCCTATCAGTCGTGAGGCCCATATTCTAGCTAAGGAGGCCGTGGGATCCTGGCGGATTACCCCTCTTTTAGCCCAATTTGGACGGGCCCTCTTGGAACCTAAAACCTTGGGCATCCTATGGCTTCACTTTAACCGAGTCTGCCAAAAGGTGATCATCTCTAATGCGATACGGCCCTATTTGATCCGCATCGTGGAGGCCATTCTCAACCGTTATAGCGGGGTCTCCTTCGCTCGGGGTTTTCTCTTGGCTTTTTCCGACTCCCTATCACCGGATAAGTTGGTTAGCCTCTTTCAATCTAAGGCCTTGGATTACCTACAGGCCAACGAATCTCTAAATTCACCGCTAGGCTCTTATTTCACTAAGCAAGTGGCCAAGGTGGTAGATAATTTCGAGTCCAATCAACAGTGGCAGGATTTCATTGAAGACCACAAAAATAAGTACCTCCGCACCTCTATTGATCGTTGGATAGAGGGCCTAGCTAAGGGGGGGCCAGAGGCCTTTGAAAGTCTCTTAGATCAAGCTCTAGTCTATGGTCATAAGTGGGGGGAAAAGCTCCTAGATGACCAGGAAGGGCAGGTCCCTGTGGAACGCTTTCTCCTCTTCCGCTTGGTGCCAGCCCTCCAAAAGATTCATACCTATATTGGCCATATGGTGGGGCAGGAGTTGGAATCCTATTCCGGTCAAGACATGGCCCATATGGTTAAGTCTCGTCTCTACTACGATTTACAAATGGTTCGGGTCAACGGGTCCGTGGTGGGCGCCTTCCTAGGCGGCCTTATCTACGGCCTGACCCTCTTAGTTAAGGGGGTGATTTAGATGGCTAAGTATAGTCTTATGCATCGGCGGGCTAACTACCTCTTCGCCGGTTCTGCCATCCTCTTTGCCTTGGTTTGGATAGGTCAGTTTTACCTATCTGGATCCTGGTACGATGCCCTCTACTGGGTGTCTCAATCAGCCCTTATCGGGTCTGTAGCGGATTGGTTTGCCGTATCGGCTCTCTTTAGAAAGCCTTTGGGAATTCCCTTCCATACGGCCCTCATTCCCCGCAATCGGGACCGTTTTATTCGGGGGACGATTAATCTAGTGGAAACTAAGCTCCTCACCAAGGAGCGCTGCCAGGCCATTATGGACAAGATTTCCTTTGTAGACCTCTTGGATAGATACCTTAGTTCTAAATCCGGCCAGCGGTCTTTGGCTATCGTTATCGATCAAGCTTTACGGGCCTTTTGGGAATCGCGTAGCCAAGAATCTTGGGCCCACTTAGGTTCTGATAAGGTCAAGAGTTTCTTGCGGGACCAATCTCTCTTGCCTGTCTTGCAACATACTCTCCTAGACTTGTGCGAACATAACCGCTATGAGTCTATGGTGGTAGAAATTATCGAAGCTGTACAGGCCCGCTTGCGGGAACCCGCTCTCCTGTATTGGTTAGCTGCCTTCCTAGAAGAGGAAACGCAAAAGAAGAAGAAGAACTTCTTGTCGGACTTCCTCATTTCCTTCTCGGAAGCATCGGATGTTATCAATTATGAAGACATGGCTGCTTCTATTCTAGTAGAGGCTCATAGGACCTTGGATGCTTGGAAGGAACCTAATAATCCTGAACGCATTGCCTGGCTTCGCCAATGGGTTGGTCCGGTTAAGGGCATGTCTCCTGATTCAGAGGTGGCCCAATCCTTGAATGGAGCTTGGCGGTCCTGGGTAGAGGGGCTAGATTGGGCAGGCCTCTTGGAAATCCATGTCCTACCTTACCTAGATGCCCTTCTAGGCAAGGGGAATCAAGAAGGGGCTTCATCCTTGGCCCGCCTCTTGAGCGAGAGCCTTATCAAGCTTTGGGCTAGGCACCGGGACCAAGAGGACTTCCGGATTAGCTTAGAAGCCAACTTGCACGGCCTAGCTGGTCAAATTCTGGACCAGGCCTATGGCCTCTTGGGCGTCATCATACGTCATGTTTTAGAGGGCTTAACAGGACAAAAATTTGTTGATTTTATCGAATCTAAGGTGGAGGATGACCTAGCTTGGATTCGTATTAATGGTGCCTTAGTGGGCGGCTTGGGAGGTCTTCTCTTGTGGGGTCTCCTCAGCCTATTAGATTGGGTGGTAGCGTAAATGATTTCTCTCTATCCTAGCCTCTATGATAGCTTCGCCTGCAAGGCGGGTTCTTGCAAGAAGACCTGCTGTCAACGTTGGGAGATTGATATCGATCCAGAGGCACTAGCGGTCTATAAGAAGGAAGAGGGGGCCTTAGGGGACGAACTTCGGCAATGGATCGAAGAAGGCCCAGAGGGGGCTCATTTTTTCTTTGAAGCTTCTGGCTACTGCCATTTCCTTCGAGAAGACGGTCTTTGCCGTCTGGTCTTGGCCAAGGGAGAGGACTACCTCTGTCAGATCTGTCATGCTCATCCTCGCTTTTATGCCTACTTAGGTGATGTGGAACTCTGTGGGGTAGGCTTGGCCTGTGAGGCTTCCGTAGAAGGCCTTTTAGCTGATCGGCGCTTAGGCTATGATTCGGAATGGGTTCCTTGGGAGGATGACCAACTTCATTTTCGGGAGGTCCTTGATCAAGAAAGTATAGACCTATTAGCGGCTGATGGCCTAGATACCAGTCCTCGCCAAGACTTGGGCTTAGGAGATATCCTTTTAGACTTAGGTTTGGTGGGCCCAGAGACCTATTCGGATTCCTATGGGGCGGGCCTTAATTTCCAGCTAGACCTTGACTTAAATAGGGCCCAAACTGTCTTGACTATCATGGGAGCGACAGACCCCATTGATCAAGCCTGGACGAAGACCTTGGAGACGATGAGGCAGACTTTGAATGTTCTGCTTGAACACTTAGAAAGGGCCCAGGGAGACCAGCCTCTTCTCCGGCGGCACCTTAATCGCTTCTACCAATACATCATGTATCGGCAGTTGCCTTACTTAGAGGAGCTCGCTTGGGCTAACTTAGTGGCCTATGGCCAGCTTAATACACTGTTTGTAGCCCTCTTGGGTTGTTACTATGGGGACCTAGCTAAGGCTATGGTGGATTGGTCAGAACAAATTGAATATGATACGGATAACGTAGACCGTATTTTTATGGCCTTGAACCAGCTCTAAGGAGCTGGTTTTTTTAGGGTCTAGGATTGTTAATCCTGTTTTTTGAGAAGGCGGAAATTATTGTGCTAAGGCCTCACTCTTTTTTCCTTGGATAGGTTATAATAAAAGGTAGACTTGTATTCGTGAGGAGGAAATATGCAACCATTTAAATTCTTGCAATGCGGTGACCTCCATCTGGGGGCGCCCTTTTATTATGTAGATTGCCCTGGCAAAATTGTTCCTAAGGCTGTGGCCCAGGCAACCTACCAAGGCCTGGATAACATTGTAGACCTAGCCCTCCTACAAGGGGTGAATTTTGTCCTTATCACCGGTGATATTTATAATTCTGAGGACCATAATTTAGAAGCCCAAATCCGCTTTGTCCGCGCTATGGAGCGCCTGGAAACCGCTGGCATCGATGTCTTTATGGTACAGGGTAACCATGATCCCGCTGAAAGTTGGCGGGCCCAGGTAGCCCTTCCTGATAATGTCCATGTCTTTAATTATGAGCCAGAGGGTGGTTTTTTTGCAGACCGTTTCCCCCTCATGGTAGAGGGTCAGGAAATCGGTGGTATCTACGGCCTATCTATAGGTCATGGCAATGAGTCGGATAATTTGTCCCAGTACTATACGCCTGCTGATAGCGATCAGTTCTCCTTGGCCCTTTTACACGGGACTGTTGGGTCTAGCCAAGAGGGAGTTGTAACTGGACCTTGCAGCCTAGAAGGCCTTATTGAACGGGGAATGGATTATTGGGCCCTAGGCCATATTCATAAGCGGGAGATCCTTCATGAGGCGCCCTATGTGGTGTATGCTGGCAATAGTCAGGGCCTTCACAAGAAGGAGACCGGTCCCAAGGGCTGCTATATTGTAGAGGTAGCAGCTAATGGCCAGTGCACCCCTGTTTTTTACGAGACTAATGCACTCCGTTTTGAACGCGTCAAGATTAATCTCCAAGGTTTGACCAAGGAGGGCGATATCGTAGAGATGATTCGTCATAAGCGAGAAATCCTCCGCCAACAGGTGTCGGTACCAGTTCTCTTGCAGGTAGTTTTGGAAGGTCCTACCGATCTTCATGCCCTCTGTGGTCGAGCTGAAGCCCGTCAAGTATGGCTGCAAGAAGCTCAAGAGGATGAAAAGATGCGCCAGCACTTTATCATGCCTTTTGTTATTGAAGACCGGACCCGACCTATGGTGGATTTAGCTTCGCGTCGGGGCTTGGGGGACATGGTGGCCGATTATTTAGCCGCCTATGACCGGACGGCCCATGATAGCCAATCGTTACGGGCTATCCTGGAAGAGCGACCTGAGTTTAAGCGCCTGGGCCTCTATGGGCAATGGTTGACAGATGACCTCTTGGCTAGGGCCTGGGAACGGGCTGAGTCGGAAGGGGCTAGTAAGTTATTGGGGGACGACGATGAACATTAAAAGCTTACATATCGAGCAATTCGGTCCCTACACTGACTGGACCTTCCAGGCAGGCGCCAAGGGGACTCAGTTTATTTATGGCCCTAATGAGAGTGGCAAGACTACGCTCTTGGAGGCTATCCGCCTCATGCTCTTAGGGGGTAAGCACCGCAAGTATGAAGATATTGCGGCCTCTATGACCTTGGAGCGAAATGGGGAAGAATTTTACTTAGGCCGGCATAAGAAAAAACTGGACTTTCACCCTCTCGAGGGAGAGTCGATTAAGACAGAACCATCAAAATTGTGGTGGCATGGCTTAGATAAGAAGACCTACAATCGGATTTTTGCGATTACCTTAGATGACCTGCAGGGGTTAGATATTCTTAAGGAAGTGGATGTACGGACCCGTTTCTTTGGTGCTGAAGGTGGGGAAGCCATTTCTGAGGCAGTTAAAGATTTGGATAAGTCCAGTCAGGAACTCCTAGTGGGATCGGCTAATGGCAAGCGCAAGATTAACGTCATCTTGGACCAATTAGAGGATAATCGCAAGCGTTTGGCTGAACTGTCCCGTCAAGAGAGTGCCTATGTGGAGTTGGGGCATGAATTAGACCAGCTCGACCAACAAGAAGCAGAACTCAATGAACGGTTGGCGGACCGTCGTGATTACCATACGGGTATCGATATGGCCCTGCGGGCCTGGGATACTTATCGCCGGGCGGAAGAGGCTCGCCGTCACATGGATTCCCTCAAGGATGGGGAACCGGTAGACGGTGACTATTTTACTAAGTTGGAAGAGGAAATCGATAATGCCCGCGACCAAATGCGGATGTGGAAGGGCCGTGAGGAGGCCCTAGTTCCAGATAACTTTGATCCAAAGAGCCCCTTGGGCGTCTATGAATCCGACATTGAGCGACTCTATTCTAAGGTGGGTCAGTGGGACCAATGGGTGCAGGAATATGAACAAGGTGAGGCTTATATAGCTAATGTTAAGTCTCAGTTGGATAACTTCCGCACTCACTGCTCTACTTGGCGGGGAGACCAAGAGTGGGCGACCCATATTGATTGGCAACAAGGCGAAGTTCTGGCCCGCCAAGTGGCCCTAGCCCGTCAACAGTATGAAGAGGCCCGGGTTCAGCAAGCAGTTTTCTCTGGGGGAGACCCACTGGGAACCGCAGGTTTAGATTCACTAGCTGCTGTTTCTTCTAGTGCCGCTTCTAACCAGGGGGCTAACCAAGGCTTAGAAGGAGAGTCTATTCAACATAGACCCATTAAAGAACTCAAGGGAGAGCGGAAGGAAGTTATACAGGCCTTGCAAGATGTCAAGTATGACTCCTCCCATGAACTCTATGCCGGTTTGGGCTTGGGTGGTCTAGTCCTATCGGCTATTATGGTGGCCCTAGGCCTCATGATTGTCCTCCTTCCACTGACCATTGTCGGGGCCATCCTGGCAGCTATCGCCTTGGGTATCTTGGTCTTTGGCCTACTCAAGAAAAAAAGACGGAGCCACAAGTTGGCTTCTTTGTCTAGCCAAATTGACCAGTATGATGCCTTAATTGAAGCGGCACAAGCAGCCAAGGAGGCGGAAAAGGAAGCGGCTAAGGCAGCTCCTAAAATTGCCTTGGATGTCTTGCAAAAGGCCTTGGAAGACGCCTTACATGCATGGCGGGCTTGGCTCCCTCAAGGGGCGGTAGAATCCACTGATGAAACCGGTCTCTTCCTCCTCCGTGATGAGTACACCAAGTACTTTGATCAACTCCGTACCTATGAGGACCAGGTTCAGCAACTCAAGAATTATGGGGAAAAGATCAAGGATATGGAAGCGGTTGTGGCCAACCTTTGGAAGCATATTGGCTATGATGGGGAGACCACACCGGTAGCCCTCAAGAAGGTTTATGCTATGCTCCGCAACTTCCAACAAAATCGTATTCGTTGGGAACAGAAGGAGAGCCAACGTAATTCCTATCACAAGGAATACACTAAGTATGCTCGCTTAGAACAGGACCTCTTGTTCAAGCAAGGTGAATTCTTGACCCGCCATGGTATGAAGACGGCTATGGAATTCAGACAAAAGCTCCTAGACCAAGAGCAGTATAAGCAATGGGAAAAGATTTATGACCAATCCATGGACCACCTTCGTCTCTTGGCACCAGAAGGGGAGACAGAGGGCCTCTTTATCCGTCGGCTACATGGGCAAAAGAAGGTAGACCTCCAGGCCGCCTTGGATCGGTCTGGTCGAGATCTGGCCGACTTAGAAGGTCAGTTGGCTGAACTCTACGAACGACGGGGCCAGATAACGGAATCTATGCGGATTCTGGTGGATGACCAAGCTCTTCAAGAAGCCTTGCAGGAAAAGGCTAACCTAGAAGGTCTCCTGGAAGAAGCCTTAGAAGAATGGGCGACCCAAGTCTTTATTGCCCATTGTATGGAAGGGGCCCAAGGTAGTTATGAACAACACAAGCAGCCGCAAATGTTGGCTAAGGCTTCTGACTATGTTAACCGCCTCACAGGAGGTAAGTATAGCCTCCACATGAGCCAAGAAGGGGATGTCTTTGCTGTCGACCAAAAGGGTCGCCGGCTGGAAAGCCAACATTGGTCTTCTGGTATGGGTGACCAGGTATATTTAGCCCTCCGCCTAGCCTTGGCAGAACTCTTTAGCCAGTCTGTAGAACCACTGCCTATCATCTTAGATGATATCTTGGTTCGTTTTGATGTTGACCGGCAGCGGCAGGCCTTGGCAGTCTTAGCTGAATTGGGAGCTAAACAACAGGTTATTATACTTTCCTGCCAGCAAGATCTCTTGCATATGGCGCAAGGAATGGAAGCTATCGATTGCTTCCAATTGACTAAGAGGGAGGCTCTGGCTCTTTAATTAGTTTACTGGACTCACTCTTAGAGTATTTACCCATAGCCCTTGGTAGAGAAGCTGAGGCTGAAAAATTTTATAAGAATTGGCTTACCTGTAATAAATACTATAAGCTAAAGCCCCTAATTGTGGTACAATATAAGCGACTACAGTTAGGGGGAAGCGATCTCCCAGGAGGTCGCTTTTTTGTTACTTAGAACGTTCGGGAGGTAGGGTGTGAATAGAACTTATTTGGACATGATTCAGGGTCAAGAGCCTGCTTATACCCCTGTTTGGTTTATGCGCCAGGCAGGGCGTAGTCAGCCTAAGTACCGGGAAATTAAGAAGACCCACTCCCTCTTTGATATCACCCGCGAGCCGGAGTTGTGTGCCTATGTGACTAACTTGCCGGTGGAGGAATACGGCCTTGATGCGGCTATCCTCTACAAGGACATCATGAGCCCTATGACGGCTATCGGTGTGGAGGTAAAGTTGGTACCTGGTAAGGGGCCTGTCTTTGAACGGCCCATCCAAAGGGCAGCTGATCTAGATCAAATTGGGACCTTTGATGGTTCCAAGGTCTCCTATATCGCAGATACCATCAAACTTTTGACATCTGAGGTCTTAGATGTGCCTTTGATCGGCTTCTGTGGAGGTCCTTTTACCATTGCTTCCTATTTGGTGGAAGGGGGGCCTACTAAGTCCTATAACAAGACAAGGGGCCTTATGGTCAGCCAAGCAGACCTCTGGGATGACCTCATGAACCGCTTGGCGGATATGTCCATTGACTACCTATCCATGCAGGTTGAGGCCGGGGCTAATGCTCTTCAAATCTTTGATTCCTGGATCGGCGCGGTGTCAGCTGAACAGTACCATGCCCACATTTTCTCCCATATGGATAAGATCATTTCCACCATGAAAGCCAAATACCCTCATATCCCATTGGCTATGAATGGGGTAGGTAATGCTCATTTGGTAGAAGAATGGGGTCAGTTGCCGATTGATGTGTTGGCCTTGGATTGGCGGTGTCCGATTGACCGTTTGGGCCAATTGGGGATTGATAAGGTGGTACAAGGTAATTTGGATCCAGCCTTCCTCTATGCGCCTGTTTATGTCTTGGATAAGGAGCTAGATGCCATCATTGAGGCGGGCCTTCGCCATGGTCGTCATGTATTTAACTTGGGCCATGGGGTATTCCCAGAAGCGGACCCAGCCAAGCTCAAGTACATTACTGAGTATGTACATGAGAAGTCCAGAGCTTTGCGGGCTAAGTAATAAGCAATACCTTATAAGTTGTATTAGATTGGATGGGAAGGAGTCCCATGACAGATAAAAATAAGACCATGGGTCTCTTGTACCTATCTTATGGGACCCCGCGGTCTGAAGAGGAGATCATTCCTTACTTGACTAGTATTCGGGGGCGTCAACCTAGCCAACCGGAGCTTTCCTCCCTTAAGAGGCGCTATGACATCATAGGTTCTTTTGAAGGGGGCTTCTCCCCCCTCAATGAGGCTACCCACAAGCAGGGTCAGGCCTTAGAGAACTATCTAAATGCTAAGGGTGGTAATTACCGCCTCTATGAGGGCTATAAGCACTTGACTCCCTCCATTGAGGAGGCTGTGGAAGCCATGCATAGGGATGGCATTGAAGAGGCAGTCCTAGTGGCTGCATCTCCCTTCTATTCTGCCTTGGGTACGGCTGACTATGGCCGGCGGGCTAAGGCTGTGGCTGATCGCTATGGAATGACCATCTACCGGGTGGATGCTTGGTGGAATAACCTGGCCTTTATCACGTGTTGGCAAGAGTCTATTAAGGCCCTAGGAGCTCCAGGGGATGCTTATTATATTTTTTCGGCCCACTCTTTGCCACAAGAGATTGTAGCTATGGGTGATCCTTATGTAGAGGACATTGGGACGGCTACTAAGCAGATAGCTCAGGGCTTAGGTTTGGATCATTATTGCCAGGCTTGGCAGTCGGCGCCACCGCGAGGGCGTTGGATGGAACCTAAGGTTGATCAGGTCATCCAGAAGGCCTTGGACCAGGGATATAAACATATCGTTATTATTCCCCTAGGCTTTATTACAGAGCATTTAGAGGTTCTGTATGATGACGATGTGGTTTATAGGGAGCAAATTGAGGCAGGTGGAGCTCACTATTACCGTCCTAGTATGCCTAATGATAGTGCATTGTTGATTGAATCCATGGCAAGTGCCGTGGCGTGTGTAAAAGGATAAGAGTATGAAACGCGTAGCAGTTATTGGCGGAGGCCTGACGGGCCTCGCTGCCGCTTACTATTTAGGACAAGCTAAACCAGATTGGACCATTGACATCTACGAAGCCCATTCTAACTTGGGCGGTAAGATTCAAACTAAGCGCATGGATGGATTTGTGGTTGAGTTGGGACCTGATTCCTACCTAGCTCGTAAGTCTGAAATGACAGATCTAATTTGTGACCTAGGTCTCGCTGATCAATTGGTGGCTAATGCCACAGGCCAGGCTTATGTCTATACGGAAGGTAAGATCCATCCTATCCCTGGCGGAGCTATCATGGGGATTCCAAGTAAAATGGGTCCCTTCATCACCTCTAGTCTCATTTCATGGCCCGGCAAGTTGCGGGCAGGCTTAGATATTTTTAAGGGCCCTGTAAGACTCGATAAAGATGGGGATATCTCTATCGGTCACTTCTTCCTCCATCACTTGGGACAAGAGATGATGGACAAGCTCATCGAGCCTCTCTTGTCGGGGATTTATGGGGGTGATATCTACAAAATCTCCATCCAGTCTACCTTCCCTCACTTTATCCAAGTTGAGCAGAAGTATGGCAATATGGTGAAGGGTATGATCCACTCTGCTAAAGCCCATAAGAAGGCGGGCGTAGAGAATGTGACCAAGCAAACTCAAGGGGTAGAAGGGGATGCTGAACCAGCGCCTCCTGTTAAACAAGATAAGCCTCGCCAAGCAGCACCTAAGCTTAAGGGCGGCCTTTTCCGTCAATTGAAAGATGGCCTTTATGCAGTGGTAGAAGCGATTGAAGCGCAAATGCCGTCCAATGTAACCATCCATAAGTCTTCCCCTGTAGAAGCATTGGTTTATAATAAGGATAGCGATACCTATCACGTGACTGTTAAGGGGCAAGTGTGTGTAGCTGATGATGTCATCATAGCAACACCGCCCGCTTCTTACCGGACTTGGTTCGAAGGGGATAAGGCTATGGAACCCCTTTATACTATGGACCAAACATCCTGTGCCATCGCCATCATGGCCTTTGAAAAGGATTCCTTTGATGCCAACCTTTTGGGGTCTGGCCTTCTGGTGACCCGCAAGACAGATACGCCGGTAACAGCTTGTACCAACCTCAGCCAAAAGTGGCCACAAACTACGCCAGAGGATAAGATCGTCCTCCGAGTCTTCTTGGGCAAACCTGGTAATCATGCTGTAGAAGAGCATGATGATGAGGGCCTTAAGGCTTTGGCTGTAGAGGAAATCCATAAGCTACTAGGCTTTACAGCAAAACCTTCTTGGGTAGAAATTAACCGCCTAGTTCATTGTATGCCACAGTACTATGTCGGCCATAAGGTAGCCATTGATAAGGTACGTCAACACATTTATCATACTTACCCTCGCCTCTATACCATTGGTACGCCATTTGACGGCATTGGCATTCCAGACGGGGTAAAACAAGCAAAAGAGTTAGTAGAAAAACTCAAGAAAGAGGCTTAATATGACAGATCAAATGAAAGCACAACATCCACACGCAGGTCATCCAGGTGCTGGTCATCCAGGAGGACACCCAGGGGCTGCACCAAAAGGGCAACCAGGGGCACCTGGTTATGATGCGGAAGGTAACCGACTAGGCAAAGCTGTGCAAACAGCAGAAGGGTGGCACTCTCTCCATACGGTATACCGCATCGATTTCTACTTGTGGAATCAATTTGATGATCAAGAAAAAAGAGAGGCTCTTGATGAACTCAAAGCCTTCGTCGTTAAATTAGAAGAAGGCCACCAAGCTGGCACCTCTTCCTATGCCTTTTACGATGTAGTGGGCCATAAGGGTGACCTCATGTTCTGGTTCCTTCGTCCATCCTTGGAAGAACTTAACGATGTAGAGCTAGAATTCCGTAAGCTTAAGATTGCTAGTGTTCTAGAAAATACCTATTCCTTCACATCTGTAACGGAATTGTCTATGTACCTCACATCCAAGATGGAAGGTCCAGAAGTTAAGCAAAAGCTTTACCCTCATGTGCCACGCAATAAGTACATGTGCTTCTACCCTATGAGTAAGTCCCGTAATTTAGAGGATAATTGGTATATGCTGCCAGCCCGCGAACGGGGTATGCTCATGAAGTCTCATGGGGAATTGGGTAAGACCTACTTATCCGTTATGAGTGAGTTTACTACCGGTGCTTGTGGCCTAGATGTACATGAATGGGGTATCACCCTATTGGGCGATGACGATATCCAATTCAAGAAAATCGTCTATGATATGCGTTTTGAAGAAGCATCTGCCCGCTATGGGATTTTTGGCGACTTCTATGTAGGTACGATCATAACCGATGACCGATTGGAAAAAATCTTCGGTTAATAGCCCTACTAGTTAGGGAAAATACACCTAGTAAGGACATTCTCTTAGAGAATGTCCTTTTTTCTTGCCCAGAGCCTTGTAAATTATGTATACATAAGCAAAAAGCTGATATGACAAGGATTTTCTGCTATACTAGGAATGTATTGTTATTTCTATAGAATTATAGAAGTCTATGTATATGTGTATAACTTCTAGCCTTTATGGGTAGAGGTAATCCATAGATTGGAAAGAGGTAGGATTATGACAGATCATCAACAAGATTCGTCTATGACATCTGCATCTGAGCGCGCGCAATTTCAAGCGCAAGGGCTCTATGATAGCAGCTATGAAAAAGATGCTTGCGGCATGGGCTTTGTCGTTAATATTAAGGGGAAAAAATCCCATAAGATTATCGATGATGGCCTAGAAATTCTAGAACGCCTCAAACACCGCGGCGGTGCTGGGGCCGATGAGAATACAGGGGATGGCGCCGGTATCTTGCTTCAAATTCCACATGCCTTCTTCCAACGGGAGTGCGATGTATTGGGCATTAAGTTGTCTGCAACAGGCAAGTACGGCGTTGGCATGATCTTTGCCCACCGCTATGAAGACCTCCGCAACCAGCAAAAGGCTATCTTTGAAGAGGTGGTTAAGGAAGAGGGGCAAATCTTCTTGGGGTGGCGTGAAGTGCCAATCGATGCTACTTGCATCGGGGAAACCGCCAAGGGTCTCCGTCCTTGGTTCCTCCAAGCCATTATTGGTCAAGGTCCAGATGTGACCAATCAAGATGAGTTTGAACGCAAGCTCTATATCATTCGCAAAGCTGCGGAAAAGCGGATCGTTCCTCTCTCCAAGGAATTGTCTTCTAATTTCTACATCGCATCCTTGTCATCTCGGACTATCGTCTACAAGGGGATGCTCACACCTGAACAATTGCGGAACTTCTATTTGGACCTCAATGACTTGGACTTTACCTCCGCTTTGGCTATGGTCCATTCCCGCTTCTCCACCAACACCTTCCCATCTTGGGAACGGGCCCATCCTAACCGCTACATCGTCCATAATGGTGAAATCAACACCATTCGGGGCAATGTAAACTGGATTAACGCCCGTCAAGGCAAGGCTGAGTCTCGTCTCTTCCCTAATATTGAAAAGGTATTCCCAATTGTGGATGCCTCTGGGTCTGACTCGGCCATGTTCGATAATACCTTGGAATTCTTGCATCTCACCGGTCGGTCCTTGCCTCATGCGGTGATGATGATGATTCCAGAACCTTGGGAAAAGAATAAACTCATGACCAAGGAGAAACACGACTTCTATGAATTCAATTCTTTCCTCATGGAACCTTGGGATGGTCCTGCCGCTATCGGCTTTACCGATGGTAAGGTTATCGGCGGTGTCCTAGACCGCAATGGTCTCCGCCCTGCCCGTTATTATGTAACCAATGATGACCGTGTTGTCATGGCGTCTGAAGTGGGCGTAGTGGACGAAGCAGCGGAAAATATTCGCTATAAGGGGCGTTTGGAACCAGGGAAGATGCTTCTTATCGACTTGGACCAACAACGGATTATCTCTGATGAAGAAATCAAGCAAGATGTGGCTACAGAACATCCTTATGGCGACTGGAATAAGGACCACATCATCCACTTATCCCAGGTAACACCAGTAGCAGCTGATAAGCTTCCTAAGGTGGACAATATCTTTGAACAACAACAGGCCTTTGGCTATACCCAAGAGGATATGGTCCGCATGATTACGCCTATGGCTAAGGATGGTAAAGATCCTGTAGGGGCTATGGGGGCTGATGCACCATTGGCTATCTTGTCTGATAAGCCACAGCTTCTCTACACCTACTTTAAGCAACTCTTCGCTCAAGTAACCAACCCACCAATTGACTGTATTCGGGAAGAAATGGTTACCTCTACTCGGGTTATGTTGGGGAACTCTGGCAACTTGACCGACCCTAATAAGGAAGGAACGGCGGCCATTTCCATGCGTCGTCCTATCTTGACCAACCAAGAGTTGGCTAACATCAAAAACATTGATTGTGACCGCTTGAAATCCGTTACCTTGCCAATCCTCTTCAACCCTGCCTTGGGCTTAGATGGTTTGAAAGCAGCCTTGGATGAACTTTGCCAACAAGCGGAAGACTTGGCTAAGACTGACGCTAATATCTTGGTTCTCTCTGACCGCGGTGTCGATAAGGACCATGCCGCTATTCCAGCCCTTTTGGCTGCCTCTGCGGTTCATAATCACTTGATTGCCAAGAAACTTCGCACTGATCTAGGCCTCATCCTAGAATCTGGTGAACCGCGCGAAGTTCACCACTTCGCGACTCTCTTGGGCTATGGTGTAACTGCCATTAACCCATACTTGGCTTTGGATACAGTGGCAGATTTGGTGGCCCATAAGCGCTTGGGTGACCTCACTGTGGAAGAGGCACAAGAAAATTACATCCATGCTGCCGTGTCTGGTCTCTTGAAGGTTATGTCCAAGATGGGGATTTCCACGGTTCGGTCCTACCATGGGGCACAAATCTTTGAAGCCATTGGCCTTAATACGGACTTTATCCGCCGGTATTTCCCTAACACAGCTACCCGTATTGGTGGTATTGGGTTAGGGGGGATTGCTATTGAAACCATTAGCCGCCATAACCGTATCTTCCAAGATGGGGCTAAGGCCTTGGTACCAGGTGGTTTCTATGGACCAATGAAGGATGGAGAAGAACATCTCTATAACCCATCCACCATTAATGAACTCCAAGAAGCGCTTATCAATAATGACTATAAGCAATATAAGGTATACTCCAAGGATATCCAAGATAATTACCATGTAACACTTCGGTCCCTTATGGAACTCAACTTACCTGAAGGAGGCGGTATCGCCGTAGAAGAAGTAGAACCGGTGGAATCCATCGTGAAACGCTTTAAGGCAGGGGCTATGTCCTTCGGGGCTATCTCTAAGGAAGCTCATGAAACTATCGCTATTGCTATGAATCGCTTGGGTTGTACATCCAACTCAGGCGAAGGTGGGGAAGATGCATCCCGCTTTGTGCCATTACCTAATGGGGACTCCATGAATTCCGAGGTAAAACAGGTGGCATCTGGTCGCTTTGGGGTTACTGCAGATTACTTGATTCATGCACAAGAATTGCAAATCAAGTGCGCCCAAGGGGCTAAGCCAGGGGAAGGGGGCCAATTGCCAGGCCGTAAGGTATCTCCAGATATCGCCCATGCCCGTCACTCCACACCAGGTGTTGAATTGGTATCTCCTCCACCACATCATGATATCTACTCCATCGAAGATTTGGCGGAACTCATCCATGACCTCAAGAATGTCAATCGTCATGCCCGCGTGTCCGTAAAACTGTGTGCGGAAGCAGGGGTTGGTACCATCGCTGCCGGCGTAGCCAAGGCTAAGGCGGACAACATCCTTATCTCCGGCTATGACGGGGGGACAGGGGCCGCTGGTCGGACCTCCATCAAGCATGCTGGCGTGCCTTGGGAATTGGGTCTCTCTGAAGTCCATCAAACCTTGATGCTCAATCGCTTACGTGACCGTATCCAATTGGAAGTTGATTCCAAGTTGATGACTGGTTTCGACGTAGCTGTAGCCGCTATGTTGGGGGCTGAATACTTTGGTTTCGGTACGCTTCCATTGGTGGCTGTAGGCTGTAAGATGGCTCGCGTATGTAACCTTAATACCTGCCCTTACGGGGTAGCCACTCAGGATGAAAAGCTCCGGGCTCGCTTTTCCGGTAAGCCTGAATACGTGGAAAACCTCTTCCTCTTCATCGCTCGTGAACTCCGTGAAATCATGGCTCGCTTAGGCATCCGTTCCGTAGCGGAATTGGTTGGTCGCGTTGATCTCATTCGCCCTAAATCCCAAGGTGATAACTACAAGTTGTCCCGGGTAGACTTGAAGCGAATCCTCTTTAAGCCATACACAGACGCATCTGTAGGTCATATTCATAGCCGGGAACAAGACCATGAATTGGAACGTGGCCTAGATCTTTCCAAATTGCTCCGTATGTGCCGTCCGGCTATTGAAGATAAAAAACCAATCCGCGCTAAGTTGGCCATCAATAACCGCAACCGCGTTGTGGGGACCTTGGTGGGTTCTGAGGTGACCCGCAAGTATGGCGAGGAAGGCCTTCCTGAAAATACAATCAAGTTGTCCTTCGTAGGTAATGCAGGCCAATCCTTCGGTGCTTTCATCCCTAAGGGCATGACCTTGACCCTAGAAGGGGATGCGAATGACTACATCGGTAAGGGTTTGTCCGGTGGGATTATTTCCGTATTCCCTCCTCACGAAGCTACCTTTGATGCAGATAAGAACATCCTTATCGGTAATGTAGCTTTTTATGGAGCGACCTCCGGTGCGGCCTATATCAATGGCGTAGCAGGTGAACGCTTTGCCGTTCGTAATTCTGGGATCACTGCTGTTGTAGAAGGCGTGGGCGACCACGGGTGTGAATACATGACTGGTGGGGAAGTCCTCATCTTGGGACCTACAGGCCGTAACTTTGCAGCTGGTATGTCCGGTGGCTATGCGTACCTCTTAGATTTCGATGAACGCTATTGTAACACTGGCTTGGTAGAATGCCGGCCTGCTAATGAAAGCGACATCGATCGCATTAAGGAATTGGTAGAACAACACGTTCTCCACACTAATTCCTTAAAGGGTCGTCATATCTTGGACAACTGGGAAACCTTCAAAAACCGCTTTACTAAGGTAGTACCTGTGGCATATGAAGAAATGCAAGCAGCTATTGCCAAGTATGTCGCTGAAGGGCTCAGCCAACATGATGCGGAAGAAAAGGCCTTTGCTGATAAATATGCTAAATAATTGGAGATTTAGTTTTCACTTAGCATAGAGACCTTAATTAAATAGTGCATTCAAAAGGGAGAGCTCACAGGCGTGAGCTCTCCCTTTGTGGTATAGTAGGGTATATGTAGTAGATAAAGGAAGGTAATTATGAATAAGAAACTCTTGACCACATTAGCTTTAGTGGGTATTTTTGCAACCAGTTCTGGCTGTGGCTTTTTGGCTGGCATGAATAAGGATGCAGCCAGACAAATTAAGGCAGATAAGTCAGGTCAAGCTAGTCAAGAGGATAGCAAGGATAAGGCTGAACACCATATGCAGGATATGGCTGGCGCTATTGCTACAATGAATGCGGGTGATTATAAGGGGGCCATCAAGGAAGCAGACCGGGTTATTCAGGCGGATAGCGACAATGATTATGCCTATTCCGTAAAGGGCCTTTGCCAGGCCTTGAATGGGGATGTAGAAGGGGGCCTAGAAAATGTTAAGAAGGCCTATGACCTAAACCCTCACAATGTGGCTAATTACTACAATACAGCTATGGTTTACAAGTTGGGTGGTCAACTAGATCAAGCTAAAGACTGGTTCGATAAGGTCCTCAAGGATGATCCTAATAATACTTGGTCTCTCTATGGGGTAGCCACTATTTACGCTGACAAGGGGCAAGATCAAGAGGCTATGACTTGGCTTAAGAAGGCCATCGACACTAATCCTGCGGTTAAGCAAGCAGCTGCTAGCCAGGATCACTTTGTCCGGTTCCACGGCCGTTCTGATTTCGAAGCTTTGATAAAATAGGCAGGCTTTCTGTATATTGGAAGTTCGTCCCTCATAGTTAATCTGACATGCTGCCTGTCATCAAATTCACAGGTGGCTAGGGGTAGAATATGGTAAAATAAAGTGTTACTAGATATTACAGGGTAGGTATAAGCATATGAAAATTGAAATATCCGCGACCCGCTTACTTGCTATTATCGGTATAATCATCATCTTAGTAGCCCTTATCTTCGGCCTTGCTGGCTGTGGATCTTCCACAGTCACCGTAGAAAAGGTACAAGAGAAGGAATTACCTATAGCTATCCAAGCGGATGCCAATGTAGCAGCTCTTAATAAGGCCACCATTCAACCAGAGGTGGGTGGTCAGGTGGCGCAGTTTACGGTTAAGGTGGGAGACACGGTCCAAGCAGGGCAAGTGGTAGCCATCTTGGATACATCTAGCTTGCAGGCTCAATTGTCCTCCTTGCAGGCCAAGCTCAATGAGGCACAAACTAGTTCCTATTCTACGACTACCACTACACCAGCAGCCGTGTCTAGCGGCCAATTAGCACAGGCACAATCTATGTTATCTGCAGGGATTATTACCCAGAAGGAATACGACCGCATAGCCTCTCGGGCTAGTGCCCAAACGACGACCGTAGCCTCTTCTGGTGGTGCTTCCAATATAGCGGGGATTGAAGCCGCTATGAGTAAAGTCCAAGCAGACCTGGCTAATGCTCAAATTAAAGCCCCTATAGCAGGGATCGTAACAACTATCTATAACGAAGACCGGAAGGTGGCCATCCAAGGGCGGCCATTCATGTTAATCTCTCAAGCGACACCAGTCGTTGCCTCTTTGAGTCTGCCACAAGCGGTAGCCAAGGTCTTGGCTACACCAGAAGCTAAGCAAACTATCAAGGTTCACCTGGTGGTAGGTGATACAACGATTCCAGGGGAATTGACCTATGTAGATACCAGTGCAGCCGATGGGACACCAGCGGTCTTGGTAAAGGCTACCTTTGATAACAGTCAAGGCCTCATCAAGGCAGGGGAATTTTACCCTCTCTTTATTGGGTCTGACGCAGTAGCTCCCATCCTTTCCATACCGGAACAAGCTGTCCATGAAAATGATGATGGCAAGTTTGTCTATGTTGTGACCAAGGACAATACCGTAGATGTGCGGGTTGTATCCGTCGGGGAGGCGACAGATGGCTATGCGCCAGTCTTGTCGGGTATCTCTGAAGGGGAAGCTGTCATTACATCACCTGGAACTTACGAACTCGGCCAATCGGTCAAGATTAAAGAATAAATTAGAAACGAGGAGGCGATTACAATTTTAGAATTTAAACGCTTTGAATTAGAAGATAAAAAAATTATCGATAAATATTTCAGCTTGCATCACTATGAGGCATCGGATAACTGCTTTACCACCCTCTACATGTGGCAAGATGCCTATGGCATCTCCTGGGCTGAAGAAAATGGAGTCCTCTACATTCAAGGGGGCGGTAAACGGGATACCTTCCTCTTGCCACCATTTGCCGGTAAGGATGCTAAGTTCCTAGACGGCTTGCTCCGCGCCAAGGAATGGTTCCTCCACAAGGGCCTTCCCTTCTCTTTTAAGGGGATTTCCAAGGAAGTAAAAGAGCGGATGGAAACCCTCTGCCCTGGGCGCTATGCTTTTACAGAGGACCGAGACAATTGGGAGTACATTTATAAGACCTCTGATCTCATTAATTTGTCCGGTAAGAAGTTCCGTCAAAAGAAAAATCATCTCAACCAGTTCCGCATGCAATATTCCAACTATGAATACTTGCCAATTACGCCGGACCTCTTTGACGAATGTCGTAAGACCGCGGCGGAATGGGTGGAAACTCATCATGAAGAAGGAATTGAGGATGAATTGGTGGCTATCAACCTCCTCTTTGACCACTGGGATGAATTGGGCCTTAAGGGTGGCGCGATTAAGCTCTTCGGGCGGGTAGAAGCCTTCTCCATTGGGGAACTTATCAACGAGAAAATTGCACTCATTCATATCGAAAAGGCTAACCCTGATATTCGTGGCCTTTACCAGGCTATTAATAATGAATTTATCCGTCACACTTTCGGGGATACGGAATTCGTTAACCGTGAAGAAGATATGGGCTTGCCAGGCCTTCGCCAAGCTAAGGAGTCTTATAATCCGGACCACTTTGCTGAAAAATACGACGCTGTTTATGCTAATCCTGAGGATAATGCGACAGGTGGTAAATAATCTGAAAGCGAGCACCGGGTGCTCGCTTTTTTCTATAAGGCCCCAGCTAGGCTGGAGGCTGAGGAGGAATCATGGAATTTAGAATCGCCCAAGAAGCCGATCGGGAGGCTGTAGAATCCCTTTGGGCCTACTGCTTTGAACCCAAGGAAGATCCCTTTTTCCAATACTATTTTGGATCTTGCTATGAGCCTGAAAATACTATAGTGGGCCTAGAAGAAGACCAAGTTCTTTCCACTGTACACCTCCGCCAATATGATTTGGTGGTACGGGACCGGGTCTTACCAACATCGTATATGGTCGGAGTGGCCACTCATCCAGCGGCCCGTCGAGGTGGTGTAGGGGGGCGTTTGCTCAAGGCCTCCTTGGAAGAGTTGCGGCAACGAGGTCAGGTTATGACCATCCTTATGCCATCTAAGGCTGGTTTCTATCAACAGTATGGTTGGGAACTCTACTGCCACCAATGGGTACAGACTATGTCCTTAGAGGACTTGCGATCGTTAACTGATCGAAGCCTCCACTTTGGTTTAATCAATTCTGTAGATCAATGGACTTGGTTGGCCCCTGTTTATGAGGCCTATACGGCTGGCTTATCAGGCTATGCCTTACGGGGGCCAAAAGAATGGAAGCGGCTTTTGGAATCCTTCTTCGCAGAAGGGGTCCATGTGGCCATCGCTCGCAATGATGAGGGGCAAGTAGAAGGGTATATGGCCTATCGCCTAGGGCAGCCGGAAATTATGGTATCCGAATTCATTTATACCACTCGTCGAGGGCAGGGAGCCCTCCTTAACTACCTTTATAACCACCGGTCTCAAGGGTCTAGCGTCCGTTGGAATGAGGGCTTCCAAGATCAAGGTTTCCGTCTCGTCCCAGATGGAAAGACGGGTCATACCACCATGCCATTTATGATGGCTCGGGTAGTAGATGCCAAAGGGGCCTTAGAAGCTATTGGAGGCCAATCCTTCTTGGAATCTATTCCAGGATCTGAAGATATGCTAGCCCAAATAGGGCAGTCTCCAGACCAAGTGGAGCGAGAATTTACCCTAGCCCTAGATGACCCTATGTGTCCGTGGAACCAAGGCGTGTATCGAATTACCGTGGCCTACTCCGGCCAGGTTCTGGTGGATAAGCTTTCCCATGACCCTAATAGCCAGTTGGTAGATGTATCCATGGATGTAGGGGCCTTGTCTCTCCTCCTCATGGGGGCTATGTCGGCTGAAGAACTAGCCTTTGAAGATCGCTTAGCGGCCGGTGAAGGCCTATTGGATGTCTTGGATACCTATTGGCCAAAACAAAAGACCTATATCAATGAATGGTGGTAAGAGACTTACCTATAATAGAGGTAAGAGCTTGCATTAGCTGGCTGTGTAGGTGAATTTGATTAGGGTTATTCTCAATTTTATAATCAATTTATTATAGATTCACCAGTGGCTCATAGAAGGCTTGTATACTATTCATGTATAAGTGATAGACCCTATGGGTCAACATATTTTCTCCCATTAGAACTCTGTTCTACTCAATATGTTTCACTAGAGTATACACTTAACACTCCCCTTATAAGAAAACCGCAAGCCTGAGCTTGCGGTTTTCTTTTCTATACATAGTGAGATGGGATTCTTAGCATATAACTTATGATGGGGAAAGTAATAAGAGTTTTATCTGTATACAAAGTACTATTTTATATATAAAAATAATAGATGACATGATGAAAGATTCTGTTGACTATAGTAGTTGATTTAGCTATAATGAGTGCCTAATGAAAGGGGCTCAGACCCTTCTTGAGGTGTGTAAAAAGGAAAGTGGCATATGAACAATAAATTGGTGTGCAAAGTTCTTGTGTTGGGGACTCTGGCCTGTGGCCTTCAAAGTATGGCCTTTGCTAATGAAGTTTCGGATACGAACGTAGGTAATGGTGGTGCTAACAGTCAAAAGACCCATACGTCTACTTGGCTTGATCGAACAGATATAGGTATCTCTTGGGAGGCCGGAAAACCGGGTGCCAATGAATCGTCTACCAATAATTATAGTTGGCAATATAATGATGCGCATACAGAACGGCGTGATGTATCTAGCCAAAATACTAAAAAGGGAGTTAATAAGGCCTATATAGAAACATTACAACCCATTGGTCACTATGATGAGAACTCCAAAAGTGTAGTCTTTCTACAAGGCAAATTGGGTCGTGGGGGACAGTTTATTAGATCCCAAAGCGTACGAGGGTATCTATTACCAGAATTTCGACTAGGCCCTTATGGGTTTAACTATTATGTACAACAAAATGCTGATTCTACAAGTTCTGAAAGTCTTGGTGGCGTAGGTTCCTTAGGCTTAGGGTATCGCCATATGAGCAGGGGTGACAATGCCTATGTGGGGGTCAATGCCTTCGTAGACCGGTCCTTTAAAGATAGTTATAAGCGTGTTTCCGGTGGCCTTGAGTATGTGGTAGGCCATAATGAATTTTATGCCAATATTTATAAGGGGTTAGGAACCAGCGGTTTTGTAAAAAACCATGGGAGGAACGACCGATTTATCACGGTTGTATACACCTGAATTGTACCCTAATGGTCTTCCAGATGGATATCCTACGTGGAATACAATTCCTTATGAAAATTATAATAGCTATGATATGAATCGAGCGCTTTCTGGTTATGATGTGGGCTATGCACGAACCTTCAAGAATGCACGTTGGGTCCGCCTTTATGCCAATGCTTATGCCTGGAAGGGGACTAGTGGCAGTCATGGGCAAGAATACTACTATATTGGTCAAGGGGGGCCTTTGTTTGGAACTCATGGAAGCAGTTCTTATCGAGGTCTTAGGTTTGGTTCTGAAATGCAGTTGACCCCTAGCCTATCTTTGGATTTGGGCTATAATAAGAAGAAGTATATGGCGAGCGGTATCTATGTAGAACTTAAATACACTCTAGGTAAGTCGAAATTTGCTTACTTTGGGGGCCAACATAGCGATGATGGTCATTCTTATGCACGGTCTAAGATGCTAGGTAAGGTTCATCGCTTAGATATGACTGTTGAATCCAGTCACGATGTGGAATATTTCTACGGTGCACCAATCGATCACCTATAAGATTGAATATAGACATGGGTAAAGTTAGCGCATATGTAGTAGAGTAGCGTAATTTTGTCTAGAATCTAATTCCTTTGTAATAAAAAATAGGGCTAGGACGTATATGTCCTAGCCCTATTTTTATTTAGGTGAAGGTATGTCCTTATGATTCTTGGCCTAAGGGAATGACCAAGGAGAAGGTGGTTTTTACATTAGGTGTGCTTTGTACATCTACAGCAGCCTTATGGAGTTGGGCCACACGGCGTACAAAGTAAAGACCCAGGCCAACGCCCTTGTTTTTCTTGTGAGATCGGGAGGCATCCGTTTGGTAAAGGCGGTTCCAAATCTTAGGAAGGGCCTCTTCTGGTATGCCAGGACCGTCGTCTTCTACAGAGATAACCACGGCACCGTGCAAGCGATAGGTCTTAAGTTTTACTTGGGAATGAGTAAACTTAAAGGCGTTATCCAAGAAGTTGCCAATGGCCCGTTGGAGGGCTGCTGGATGGCATGTTAAGCAGATGTTATCAGCTATGTTAGCAGAAAATTTGATGTGGTTCTCTTCGCTTAGCCGTTCATAGTCATGAGCTATGGTGTGGAGCATGGAGGAGAGGTTGATTTCTTGCTTAGCTAGGCTGTCAAATTGGTCTAAGCGGGCCAGATCTAAGAGCTGAGAGATGAGGTCGGTCATAAAGCGACTCTTTTGATAGATGTTGGTAAAGGCTTCTTTAGCTTCGCTCATATCTTTGATGTGCTTGCGACCGAAGTCTGCCTCTGCCTTAATGACGGCAATTGGCGTCCGTAATTCGTGGGATACATCAGAGGAAAATTGCCGTTCTCGGGTGGAAGAATCATCTAGGGCCTTGAACATCTTGTTGAGCGTGATGGTCAATTCAGATAATTCATCATCCCCAGAGCCCGCAGCAGGAATACGGCGAGACAAGTTTCTGGAATTGGTAATTTCTGCTGCTGTTTTGGTAATATCCCGAACTGGCTTTAAGGATCGCTTGATGAGTAAGTAGCCACCCAAGGTAGCGATGATTAAGAAGGCAATCCCTCCAAAGAGGAGGGTATAGAGCATATTGGCAGTCCGACTATTTACATTACGGATGGGTGCGATCCCTCTAATCCAACCGTTGAAGGCACCATCATGAGTTGGCGTATCGTAATAATAATAGGTCATATCGTTGATGGTGATTTCAGCAATCTTGTTAGGAGACATGATGGTTTGTTTAGGGAAACCATCAGGAAGTGCCCCTTTCAGGATGAGACCTTCTTGGGAGTAAAGAATATAGAAGGCCCCCTTTTGGTAGGGTTGGAATTGAGTGAGATTATCGGCCATGGTAACAGCGGTGGACTCTAGACGGGTATTGAGTTCATTACTTTCCCAACGTTGGGTAAATTGGAAAATAAAGATTGATAAGAGAATGAGCACGGCCGAAAGAAAAATGGTATACCAAGCGATAATCTTAAAGGTCAGGGACCAACGGTCAAAAAGACGAGGGGTCCCAGCCGCATCATTTGTTGGATTAGTGTTGTTCTGGAACTCGGAAGACATAGCCTACCCCGCGTACTGTTTGAATGAGTTTATCATCGCTGGAAGCATCAATTTTTTTCCGTAAATCTTTGATGTATACATCAATTAAGTTAGATGCAGGTGCATAGTCATAGTCCCATACATAGTCGAGGATTTGTTGGCGAGATACTACTACGTTTTCATTGGAAGCGAGGAAATAAAGAAGGTTGAATTCTTTTTGGGTCAAGGTTACATCTACACCGTTCACTTTGACGGTGCGAGATGCTACGTTGATGGTTACAGGCCCTACTACGAGATCGTTAGATACGGCACCAGCAGAGCGACGTCCTAAGGCGTAAATACGAGCGATGAGTTCTTCGAATTCAAATGGTTTAGCCAAGTAGTCATCAGCACCGGCATTAAGACCATTTACTTTGTCTTGAACGGTATCCTTCGCTGTGAGCAAGAGGATTGGTGTAGTGATTTCTCGTTCTCGGATTTTTTTGAGGGCCGTGATGCCATCCATAACAGGCATCATGATGTCCATAACTACCACATCATAGGTGGAGTGGGAAAGTGTTTCTAGGGCTTCTTCGCCGTTGAGGCAGGTGTCAACTACCATATCTTCTGCACGAAGATATTTGGCAGTAATAGAATTTAACATTTCTTCGTCTTCTACTAAGAGTATTTTCATGGCTTTAATCTCCTTATAGTAATTACAATATATGCAATTTATATCCTTCTGATAGATCTGTGGGTAGCTTATATGAATCTCCTCATTCTAAAGTGTAGAATCATGGGAGCTAACCATAAAAACAGAAACATGAAGAACTATTTATAATTCTCATTCAGTTTACATGAAGATAGTGAGAAATCGATGAAAATCTTCTTCATAAAAAATAAAAAATGAATAAATTTTTTAATGAAATCATTTTTCATTATTAAAATAAACAAACAAAGTTTGGTAGTCATGAATGGCAGATTTCCCTTAGGGGAAAAATAGGATAAGAGGTGATTTAAAAAGTATCGTTGTGAGTTTCGTCACATAGTCTACCCTATAGGGACACTTTTGTAGGGCTTACAGAGTCTTTAAAATCTTTGCAGAGAGCTTATTGATAATTATGTTCAGTATAATTTGCAGGCATTTTACTATTACAAATTGTGCTTAGACAAAGGCCTCTTGATAAGGGATAATGCATTGTAGACTATACGATAGTGTGCAGCCCTCAGGGACATGACACGCTAAATCATAGTAGGTTTTATGAGGAGGTTATTATGGAACAATTTGATGTTCTAGTAGTAGGTAGCGGTGGCGCAGGCATGCGTGCAGCTCTCGAAGTTGGTCGCCGTAAGGGCTTGAAAGTGGCTCTTATCACTAAAATTTTCCCAACCCGTTCTGCCACAGCAATGGCACAAGGCGGTGTTAACGGTGCTTTGAAAAATGTAGCAGCTGAAGACTCTGTTGAAACACATACATTTGATACCGTTAAGGGTTCCGACTATCTTGGTGACCAAGATGCTATCGAATTCTTCTGCTCTAAATGCCCAGAAGGCATTTTGGAAATGGACCATATGGGCGCTCCATTCTCCCGTACAGATGAAAACAAGATTGCGCAACGTAACTTCGGTGGTCAATCTTACCCACGTACTTGCTACTCTGCCGATAAAACTGGCCATGTAATCTTGCACACCACTTACGAACAATGCTTGAAAGAAAACGTTCACTTCTTGCAAGAATGGTATCTCTTGGACCTCGTCGTTAAAGATGGTGTTCTCGGTGGTGCAGTTATCTGGAACATGAAGGAAGGCCGTGTAGAAACAATCAAAGCTAAAGCGATTGTTATGGCTACTGGTGGTTCTGGTCGTATCTTCTGGACTCGTACAACTAACCCATTCCTTTCCACAGGCGATGGTATGGCAGCAGCATTCCGTGCTGGTTGTGGCCTCAAAGATATGGAAATGGTTCAATTCCATCCAACAGGTCTTGGTAAAACTGGTATTCTCATGTCCGAAGCGGTTCGTGGTGAAGGTGGTTACCTCCTCAATAAAGACGGCGAACGGTTCATGAAAAAATATGCGCCTAACAAAATGGAATTGGCATCCCGTGACGTTGTAGCGAAAGCTATCGAAGTGGAAATTGCTGAAGGTCGTGGTTTCAATGGTACAGGCCTTGATGCTTATGTTGTGGCTGACCTTCGTCACTTGGGCCCTGAAGTTATCATCGAAAAACTTCATGGTATCCGCGACCTTGCTATGTCCTTTGAACATTGCGATCCATTGGTAGAACCTGTACCAATTCGTCCTACAACTCACTACATCATGGGTGGTATCGACGTAGTCGACTACAAGACTTGTGCTACTGAAGTTCCAGGTCTCTTCGCTGCTGGCGAATGTTCCTGTATCTCCATCCACGGTGCTAACCGCTTGGGTGGTAACTCCTTGGCTGATGGCGTTGTGTTCGGCCGCGTTTCTGGTGCTGGTGCCGCTGACTATGCTGAATCCCATGACCAAATAAACTGCGATGCTGAAATCGAAGCAGCCCGTCAACGTTGGGAAGATACATTTACCGAAGTAACGAACCGTCAAGGTGGTCGCCCTGTTACTGAAATCCGTGATGCATTGGCTAACGCTATGTGGAATAAATGCGGTATCTTCCGTACTGAAGAACTTATGTCTCAAGCTTTGGAAGAAGTTAACAAACTCATCGAAGATTACAAGACTTGCTATGTAGGTGATACAGAACGTACTTACAACATGGCTTTCGTAAACTACGTAGAAATCGGCTCCATGTTGACTGTAGCGAAAGCTATCGTATCCGGTGCCCTCTGGCGTAAAGAATCCCGTGGCGCTCACACTCGTGATGACTTTGATAAACGTGACGATGTTAACTACCTCGTTCACTCCATTCAAAAATTGGGCGCTAATGGTCAATATGAAATGAGCACACGTCCTGTTGTGTTCACTAAATACGAACCACAAGAAAGGAAGTACTAAGAGATGAGACAAATTACTTATCATATCCACCGCTACAACCAAGGCCGTTCTTATGTACAGTCCTTTACCTTTGACTATGAAGCTGACCGTACAATCCTCTGGGGCCTTCAAAACATTAAAGACAATCAAGATCCTACATTGACCTTCTTGGCAGCTTGCCGTTCCGCAGTTTGCGGTGCTTGCTCCATCAAGGTTAATGGTGAAGCAATGCTTGGTTGTGAAGCTAAAATCGACGAAGTAACAGAACGTTTTGGTTCCGATGAAATCGAAATCGCTCCAATCGGTAACTTCCGCGTAATCCGCGACCTCGTTGTTGACTGGGAAGCTAAGGTTGACCGTCTTCGCACTGTAGCTCCTTGGATTTTCCTTAAGGAAGAGTTCAAGAATGGCGAAGTTCGTCAAACGCCTGCAGATTTCAAAAAATTCGTAGCTGGTACAGAATGTATCCTCTGCGGCTGCTGTGCATCTGAATGTTCTAAATTGACAGCTCGTCAAGATGACTTCCTCGAACCATTCGTATTCACAAAAGCTAACCGTTTCGTACTTGATTCCCGTGATGACAACGAAATGGCTCACATCGAACCAGCCTTTGAACAAATGTGGAAATGCGTTCACTGCATGAACTGTATCTCCCGTTGTCCTAAACACTTGAAACCAGCAATGGACATTTCCAACCTCCGCAAAGAAGCAACTCGTCATGGCTTGACTTGCTCTAAAGGTACTCGCCATGCAGTAGCTTTCAAAGAAGACCTCATGAAAACTGGTCGCTTAAAAGAAGTTTCCATGTCCTTGAAATCTGACGGCGTGGTAGATTCTGCAAAACAAGCATTCTATGCTCTTCGCTTGTGGAAACACAGCAAGATCAATCCATTCGAATTGGTAGTACCACAAAAACCAGTGAATGGTATCGATGGTGTTCGCACTATCATCAAAGCTGCTGAAGAGGAGGCAAACAAATAATGAGTAAGAAATACGCATTTTTCCCTGGCTGCGTACTTGAATCTGCAGCAAAAGAAGACTACTTGGCAACGGTAGCTGTTGCTAAAAAATTGGGCATTGATATTCAAGAAATCGACGGTTGGACTTGCTGTGGCGCATCCCACGTACAAGACATCGAACCAGAAGTTACCTTGGCTACTAACGCTCGTAACCTCGCCTTGGCTGAAGAAATGGGCCTTGATGTACTCACTGTATGTAATACATGTACTTTGATGCTCACAGAAGCTAAGCATGAGCTTGATAATAATCAAGCTAAAAAAGATGCGACTAATGCTAAACTTGCTAAAATCGGCAAAGAATATAAGGGTACATCCGATGTAACTCACTTCCTTTGGGTATTGATTCGCGATTACGGTCTCGACAACCTCAAAGCAAAAGTAGTGAAACCTTTGACAGGCCTTCGCGTAGCTGAATTTTATGGCTGCCATATCTTGCGGCCACAAGCTGAATTGGGCTTCGAAGACTATCAAATCCCTTCTTCCTTGGCTGATATCATTTCCGCTATCGGTGCTACACCAATCGACTTCTCCCGTAAAGTTGATTGCTGCGGCTTCCATGCTGTGTACCCAGCGCATGACTCCGTTATGCAAATGACCGGCTCCATCAATGCTGATGCTGAAAAAGAAGGCGCTGATTGCGTAGTAACGCCATGCCCATTGTGTCAAATGCAATTGGATATGTTCCAAGAAGAAGCTAAAAAGACAGTAGCCTTGCATAAAGATATGCCTATCTTGCACATGAGCCAATTGATTGGTTTGGCACTCGGCATCTCTCCTGAAGAAATGGGTATGCCATCCCGTCACTTGACTTCTACTGCAGCTGTAGAAAAATTCGTTCGCTAAGATCGATTATCTGGGAATCCCTTGGGGATTCTTGGAACTATAAAAGGACACCTAGCTAAGCTAGGTGTCCTTTCTTTGTGACATAGGCTACGGACAGGGGCCCTAGAGCGTGTATAATAGGAGCATAGTTTTGAATGTGAAGGGGGACTACCATGAATATAGCTGTTGTTTATTCTTCTCGAACTGGTAATACGAAAGCTGTAGGTGAAGCTATAGCCACAGCTTTGGGGGCGCCTGTTTTCTCGGTTTCTGATAAGCCTGACTTGTCTTCTTACGATGGTATCGCCTTTGGCTATTGGGTGGACCGGGCCGATGCCAATGCGGAGGCGCGAGAATTTATGGCCAGTTTATCCGGTAAGAAGGTCTTCCTCTTTGGCACCCTAGGGGCCTATCCTGATTCTGAACATGGTCAACGGGCCTTTGCCAAGGCCCAAAGCCATGTAGAAGAAGAGAATCAAATCTTGGGTCACTTTATGTGCCAAGGCAAGATTGACCCAGCTATCTTAGAACGGTTTAAGAACATGCCTAACAAAGCTGATAACCCTCATGCTCCATCTGCCGAACGGATTCAGCTTTGGGCTGCAGGTGCAGGTCATCCCAACCAAGATGATTTTGCTCATGCAGGCCAGGCTGCTAAAGAGGCCTTCGGCCTATAATATGAATATAGGATATAACCTGACATACAAAGGATATACTTAGGTGGATCGGATAGAAACCCTCTTACGAGTCTTAGGCTCACTCCTCTTATAGGAGGAGTGTAGCTTACTATGACGGCTTGTGAGAGGGTTTCTTTTTGCCTATGAGGGCATCGTATAATTTTCCTTGTTTTTCTCTGTAGGAGGATTAAATTCCTCTTAGATTTAGGGCTGTCTATGATAAAATATAAAGAGTACAGGTAACAATAAGGAGAAAGATTGTGGAATACCTTATTCACTTTATGGAAACGTATGGCTACTTGGCCATGTTTATATGTATGGTTTTGGAGAATGCCAATATACCAATTCCTTCAGAGGTTATTTTAGGTTTTGCGGGTTATCTCATCGCCCAAGGAATCTTTGATATGCATACCACTATGATTGTGGGGATTGCAGCAGGTGTGGTAGGATCTATTATTTCCTACTGGATGGGAGAATACGGGGGGCGCCCCCTCCTCCTGAAGTACGGTAAGTACATCTTCTTCAACGAGAAAAAGTTCGATATGGCGGAGAAGCTTTTCAATAAGTATGGTGGGCTGGCGGTCTTTATCGGTCGCCTTTTACCAGGGGTGAGGACCTTTATTTCCTTCCCTGCAGGTATGGCTCGCTACCCAATGGTGCCTTTTGTCGTGTGGACCATTCTAGGCACGGTTCCTTGGACCATTCTTTTAGTTTACCTAGGCCATATCTTAGGGGCCCATTGGGAAGATTTAATCCAATATAACCATATCTTCCTTGAAGTGGTTGTAGTAGTATTTCTTGTTCTGGCTGCCTTTTTTGGCATCCGTTATTGGCGGAATAAAAGGTAGGAGGCTGACTCATTATGCGCTTGCATAAGACGACCATCGTTCTCTTTATCATAGCCCTCCTATTCTTTATGGTGGGTAATCCTTGGCTACCTATTACGGACCCTGTAGAGTCTAACTATGCCCTGACAGCCAAGGAGATGGTAATGACTGGCGATTGGCTGTCGCCGCAAATTTATGGGCACTATTGGTACGACAAGCCCATCATGGTTTACTGGCTCTTAGCCTTGTCTTTTAAGGTCTTTGGCTTTGCTGATTGGGCTGCCCGTATGCCGTCGGGTATCATGGGAGCTGCTTCTATAGCTCTTCTTTACCAAATGATGCGGACCGACACCAAACGACGGATTATATCCTTATCTGCAGCAGCTATCATGGGAACGTCTCTTCTCTTCTGGCCAGTTGCTCATGGGATCGTAACGGATATGATCCTCCTCTTCACGACTGTGGGAACCTGGGGGTATGCCTACCGAGGCCTAACCCAAGACTCGACTAGGGCTATGGTCTTGGCCTATGTGTTTGCGGGCTTAGGCGTCCTTACTAAGGGGCCTGTGGCCCTTGTTTTGCCAGGCCTTCTGCTCCTTGTTTTCGTGGCTTATATGCGATCTTGGACCATGCTAAAGCGACTCTTTTCCTGGCAGGGCCTCGTGGCCTTTGTTTTGGTGGCAGGGCCTTGGTACCTCTATATGTACCTGACTCACGGTATGGACTTCCTCAATGGTTTCTTGGGACTCAATAATGTAACTCGAGCTACCCAGTCTGAACACCCTGAGAATAATGTGTGGTGGTACTACATTGCCTTGACATTGGGGGCTATGATGCCTTGGACAGGGGTCTTTATTTATGGCCTTTATAAGAGTGTGAAAGCCCGGACGCCTGCCTGCGTTTACTGCCTGATTATGGGCTTAGGGACAGTGGTCTTTTACAGCTGTATGGCCACTAAGTATCCAACCTATACCTTTATCAGTATAATTCCTTTTTCCGTCATCGCGGCTGTGGGCTTGGTACAGGCTTTCAAGCCGGGCAGTTCTAAGCACTTAGAGTGGTGGCTCATCTTGCCGACCCTCCTCTTATGGTTAGCCTATGGGGTGGGAACTCGCTTCCTCCATTGGGGCTTCTGGTACCTACTTTATATCTTTGTAGCCCTCTTTGGCCTAGGTCTTATCCACTGCCACCTACGTCGCAATCGTTACGTCATACCGGTTTTGGTGGCTGTAGGGACCATGGTTATTTCTTCTGTCGTCATTACTGAGGGACTAGCTCCCCTTATTCATCAGCGGTCTTCTACGGGCCTTTTGGAAGCCGTAGAAGGGACAGATCGCCATCTCTATTACTATAATGCCTATGCGACTTCCTTGGATTATTACACGGGCAAGTCCTTGGTTAAGATTAAGGGGCCGGCGGACTCTAAGCGGTCTGAAGCCTGGGAAGGTAAGTATAAGATGGCACAGATTGATCAAGCTGATTTGGCTCCTAAACTGGCTGCAGGGGAGTCAGTTATGATCTTTGTTCCCAAGACTGAAGAAACGAATTTTGCCCAATCTCCTTTGGCTCCCTATGTGAAGGTACAGGAGGTCTTGGATAGGACGACTATTTACGTTAATCGATAAATTGAATGGATATAAGTGAGGTTCTTGTGTTATTTGACCCAGTAACGTTAGACGCGCAACAAGAGAAGGACTTTGAAACCTTCGTGGATTCCTTTGATTCACGGATTCGCCAAGGGGTGGCAAGCTATTTAGAAAAGCTCCTTTCCTTTTCAGGCCCTATGGTTTTTAATCCCTGGGGGGACCAAGATCCTGATTATGATATAGCGGATGCGCCTAAGAAACGGCGGCAGAACTTTATGGCCTACCTCCTGCCTCGTATAGGGAGAGCTTCTCATATGATTGTAGCGGAAGCTGTGGGCTATCAAGGAGGCCGCTTTACGGGGATTGCCATCACCTGTGAGCGAATGCTCTTGGGGTATCATCATGCTATTGAGTCGTCTGCAGTAGCGCCTTTACAATTGTGGCGTACATCGGATGCAGATTCTCCCTATATAGCTAAGGGAACCCAAAAGGATAAGGGCTTTAATGAACCCACCGATACGGTGGTATGGTCTGCCATGGTTGAAGCAGGCATTAATACCTATGATTCTATCTTGTGGAATATATTCCCCTTCCACCCTCATAAGTCCAAGGCTGCCCTAACTAATCGAACTCCATCCGAAGGGGAGTTGGCTATTGGGTGGGATTATATGAAGGATTTGTTAGACCTTCATCAGACCTGTGCGGCTCTTTACCAAGAGGGGGCGTCTTACCCTATGAAAGAGGGAGCCCGGCTGGCCCAAGATTTGCCGGGAAGTCAGACCAATCCCATCCTGGCCGTAGGCCGTAAGTGTGCGGGTGTCCTAGAGACCTTTGGCGTTCCATCTATAGCTCTCCGTCACCCTGCTAATGGGGGTGCTAGCGAATACCGTCGTAATTTTATGGATGCTATTAGGCATAGATCCTTATAGATAAGAGGCTGGTAAGTCCTACATAATAAATTGACTAGTCGTAGTTTCCTGTTCTATTAGTATAGACCAATAGTTGTAAATACCTCTAAGGCCCCTCTGGGGCCTTGTTTTTTATTTCTACAAAGAGAGTGGCTTTCAGGGGAAAGAATTTTTAAGGAGGAAAGAGCTTTTAAAGAGAAAAGACTATATGCTATAATACACTTAACTGATTAAGGAACTCACGCCTTTTTCAACACTAGATCGGATATAGACTCCCGCTCTTGCGGTTGAGTATGTATAGTTGCCAAGCAACAAAACAAACAGACAAAAGAATCTGCTAGAACAGCCCTATGAGAGAACGGACCAGGATACAATCCTGCCTCAACGCTTTGTTGAGAAGACTGGCTGCTCTTGTTTTCTTGCGGATATTTGCCTCTGTTTCCTACTGCTTAGGCTGGAGATCAAAGACTAGTACTATGTGAATATATATGGGAGGAAACTCGTGGAAACAAAACAAGAAGTACAAGTGACGAAGACTGCACAGGCCCCACAAGAAGGGGAAGCCCGTCAAAGTCGCCGTCCCGCTAATCATCGTCCGCGTCGTCCACAAGGTCAAGGGACTGATGGCCAAGGACATCAAACTAAGTCGGCTCATCGTCGTCCTACTAAGGACCAAGGGCAAGAGGGGGAAGGCAAGGCTAATAACCGCCGCCCTCGTAATAATAACCGAAATACTGACAACCAAGGGCGCCGTCTTAGTCATTCTAACAATCGCTCTGATGGGGCTAGTCGCAATACCCGCAATGGGAGCCAAAATGGCAACCGCAATCGCCAACACATCCGCACCCAAGAGCCTATGAATCCAGAAATCAAACCGTTGGATCCAAAGGGTAAGTTGATGATTATCCCTTTGGGTGGTCTCGGTGAAATCGGTAAAAATATGACTGTCTTCCAATACGAAAATGACATCGTTGTATTGGATGCTGGTTTAGCCTTCCCTGGGGAAGATCTCCACGGTGTGGATATCGTTATTCCTGATATGTCCTACCTTATCGAAAATAAGGATAAGGTGCGGGCTATCTGTATTACCCATGGTCATGAAGACCATATCGGTGCCTTGTCCTATCTTATGCGCCAGGTGAATGCGCCGGTCTATGCGACTGACCTTGTATGTGGCCTCATGGAAAATAAACTCAAGGAAAATCGCGTATCCAATAAGAACCTCAACGTCATTGCCGCTGGTGACGAAATTAAGGCTGGTTGTATGACCGTTGGTTTTATTCAAACCAACCACTCCATCCCTGATTCCTGTGGTATTTATTTCCGCACACCGGTGGGGACCGTGGTTCATACAGGGGACTTTAAAATCGACCAAACGCCTGTGGATGGCAAGATGTTCGACCTTCATAAGTTTGCAGAATTGGGTAATGAAGGGGTTTTGGCCCTTATGTCTGACTCTACTAACGTAGAAAAACCAGGCACGACTGGGTCTGAATCCACCGTAGGTCCTGCTCTTATGAAAGCGGTGCGCGAAGCTAAAGGCCGCGTAATTTTGGCTACATTCGCATCTAATGTATCTCGTATTCAACAAGCCATCGATGCGGCTGTAAAAACCCATCGCAAGGTGGTTGTTATGGGCCGGTCTATGGTCAATGTAACAGCCATTGCAGAAGAAAAGGGTTACCTCAATGTACCGGCTGGTACCATTGTGGAAGAAGATGAAATGAGACGTCTTCCGCCTAATCAAGTGATGGTTTTGACGACAGGCTCTCAAGGGGAACCTATGGCAGGTTTATCCCGTATGTCCGTTAATAATCACCGGTCTGTAGAAATCAATCCAAGCGATACCATTATCATCTCTGCTACGCCAATTCCTGGCAATGAAGCGGCTGTAGGTCGCACCATTGATAACCTTCTTCGCCGGGGTTGTAATGTGGTGTATGGTAAGGATAAGGGAATCCACGTATCTGGCCACGCCAGTCAGGAAGAACTTAAGATTATGCTCAACTTGGTTCGCCCAGAATACTTCATCCCTGTGCATGGCGAGTATCGCATGCTTAAAAAGCACGGTGAGTTGGGTGTAGCTATGGGTGTAGACCCTGACAAAGTCCTCATCGGCGACAACGGACAAGTCTTCGCCTTTGATGGCAAGACTGGCAAGAAGGATGGCCGCGTACAAGCTGGTCAAGTCTTTGTCGATGGTTTGGGCGTTGGTGATGTGGGCAATATCGTTATCCGGGACCGCCAACAATTGGCCGAAGAAGGCATGGTTATCGCCGTTATGGCTATGGACCGCCGGTCTGGTAAAATTGTATCTGGTCCAGACCTCGTTTCTCGTGGTTTTGTCTATGTACGAGATGCAGAAGAGCTTATGGATGAAGCACAACGGCGGGTGGATGATGTCATTGACCGCTGTGAAGCAGAACGGATTAAGGATTGGACGACTATTAAGCAAAACGTACGGGATGCTTTGGGTAAATTCTTCTATGAAAAGACCCGCCGTCGTCCTATGATCTTGCCGATTATTCAAGACGTATAAGCCTATAAAAGTCCCAGTGAAATTACAGGGAATATGCTATAATGAGAGTGTATGCAGCCTTGCATACACTCTCATTTTTACTATCTTTTATGGAATTAAAATAGTCAGGTAATTATGACACAAACAAATACACGGGCTATGCTACAAACGGCCTTTTTGACGGCTATTGTAGTGGTGCTCTTCCTCTTGGGATCCACTGTTCCCTTCTTGGGCTTTTTAGGAACTATCGTAGCGCCGGCTACATTGGGCTTTATTGGAGTTCGTTGGGGAGCGCGTTACGCTATCTTAGGGGGTATTTTGTCCCTCCTCCTCTTAGGGGGCATCTTCGGCATGTGGGCTACGTCTATGGTGGCTATACCCTTTGTCTTCTTAGGGATTGCTTCCGGTGTGGTCCTCCACCTCAAGTGGTCTTATGGGCGGCAAATCGTCATCCCTGCCTTGGCCTTTATGGTGGGCATGGGTGTAACGGTAGGTCTTTCTATGGCTATCATGAATGTAAATATGGTGGATACCTTCCAGAACTTATCAGCACAGGTACAGGATGAGATGGTCCAAACCTATGGTCAAATGGGCTTAGAACCGGCACAGCAAAGTGCTATGATTTCTCAGGTTAAACAGTCCTTTGACTTTATCAAGGGAGCCTTCCTGGCTTTTGGTTTCGCCATTGCCTCCTTCTATGCTTACCTAGTTCGAATGATTACAGGCTGGGGGATGAAGCGCTTTGGCTTTGGGCCCTTGCCTTTCCTTTCTGTGGGCCAATGGCAAATGCCTAAATGGTCTGCCTATTTGCTTGTCCTAGGTTGGATAGGCCAGTATTGGGGCTCTAAGTATAGTTTAGATGTACTGGCTTGGGTGGTACCTAACCTTGTCATTTTGGGCGCGGCCCTTTGCTTGGTTCAGGGGATTGCCTCCTTCTGGTATGTTCTAGGTCTCTATCGTTTAGATCCTAAGTTGAGAATTCTGGCCCTTATTATAATTGGTACTTTTATGAGTCAAGGTTTGATTATCCTTGGACTCGTAGATATTTTATTTGATTTGCGTCGACGTTTATACGCTCGTATGAACAACCGCCGCTAAGGGGATATATATGAAGAACTTTGTAAAAGGTCGTTGGCATACTCTCGAGTTATCCATCGTCATTTTGCTGATATTTTTGTTGGTTCTCATCCTCTACCTAAATTGGCTTATAGGCGTTATGGCGACTATTGTTGCCCTTGCCGTTTATGGTGGCAACTATAAGACCATACACCACCGTCGTAGGTTGGCTATTGAGTCATTTGACTCCATGGCTCATGGGGTTACCCAGGCCTCTAATTTTGCCTTGCAAAATTTGCCAGTTGCCATTGCTGTGGTCAACCAAGATGGGGTTATTGGCTGGTCCAATTCTGTTTTTCGTGATTGGATTCGCGCTGATTGGGATAAACCGCAAAATATCTCTACTGTCCTCAGTCACCTCCGCATGGATAAGGTCTGGGGTAAGTCTGGCTTTATGAAAGAACACGTAGACGGTCGTTATTATGGGGTTGTTTACAAGTATTTAGAAGCCAAGGACTCTTGTTCTGTGGATAACCGCGATGTGGAACACATGGCCTTCTATTTGTCTGATATTACCGCTACGGAAGTGGCTCGCCTGCAGGCAGAAGAAGCCCGTCCTGTATCGGGGATGATTCAGATCGATAACCTAGAGGATGTAACCAAGGGATCGAGTGATAAGGAGTTCACTAATTTATGGGCTCAAATCAATAACTTGATCGTAGAAGAAATCGATCAATACGATGGCTTTGTCCGTAGTATCTCTGATGACGCCTATATATTTAGCTTCTCTCGTGAGGCTCTTCGCCAAGCGGAAGAAAAGAAGTTCCAATTATTGGATAAAATCCGTGCTATTCCGACAGCTCGTCAAATCCCGGTGACTATCTCTGTGGGGATTTCTGTGGATGCTGAATCCATCAAGGCAACAGCAGAAAAGGCACGGGCCGCCCTCGATTTGGCCTTGGGCCGTGGGGGTGACCAGGTCTGCATTAATGAAGGTGGTCAGAACCGCTTCTTTGGTGGCAAGACGACCTCTGCAGAAAAGAATACCCGCGTGCGAGCTCGGGTAGTTGCGCAGGCTTTGCAAGAACTGTTAGAAGAGTCCAATCGAATTTTGGTCATGGGTCATCAACGGGAAGATTATGATGCCATCGGTGCTAGCCTGGGTGTCCTCTTTATGGCGCGGACTCTCAATAAGGATGTGCGCCTCGTTTTGAGCCATCACCAAGAAAATATTTATAAATTAGTGAATAGCTTAGATGTGGATTTGCGTGATTATATTATCACACCAGAGCAAGCTAAACTCTTTACTACGCGGGATACCTTGGTGGTTGTTTGTGATGTCCATCGACCAGGCCTAGTAGCAGATCCAGAATCTTTGGCCAAGTCTAAGCGTCGGGTTGTCATTGACCACCATCGCCGGGCATCGGATTTCATCGAGGATACTCTCTTGACTTATTTAGAACCAGCAGCATCTTCCACCTCTGAGTTGGTTACGGAACTCATTGAGTATTTCGGCTCTAATAAGCCTGTGGGTAAGGATACTGCTTCTGGCCTTTATGCGGGTATCGTCTTAGATACGAAGAATTTCACTATCCAAACGGGGGCTCGTACCTTTGAAGCGGCGGCCTTCCTCCGTCGGGCTGGAGCTAACCTTGACCTGGTAAAAGAACTCTTCCGTGACAGCTTGGGCGATGTTCAGGCTCGGGCAAAAATGCTCTATAATGCTCATGTGGAAGGGGGCATTGCCATTACAGAAGCGCCAGATTCCTTGGGCCAAGAGGCGACGCTTGTATCTGCTCAGGCAGCGGATCTCTTGATCCAAACGGAAGGGATAGAAGGGGCCTTTGTCCTCTATCATCTACCAGATGGGTCTATTGGTATTTCTGCTCGCTCTCAAGGCAAGCTTAATGTACAATTGGTTATGGAAGCCATCGGCGGTGGCGGCCATCGGACAGTGGCTGGTGCCCAAGTGGCTCATATGACGACAGAAGAATTAGAAAAGACCATTCGCCAAGTAGCGATTGAGCAATTACAAGAGGAGGAATAAGCATGAAAGTAGTATTGCTTGAAGATGTAAAAAAAGTCGGTAAAAAAGGTGAAATCGTAGAACTTTCAGAAGCCTATGCCCGCAATGTAATCATTAAAAAGGGATTGGGTTTGGAAGGAACAGCAACCAACCTAAACAATGCAAAGCAACAACAAGAATCCAAGGAGTTCCATACCGCTCAAGCTACTGACGAAGCTAAGGTCTTGGCTAAGCAATTGGAAAAGGTTGAAGTTACCATTCCTGTTAAGATGGGGGAAAATGGTAAGGTCTTCGGTTCTATTACTGCTAAGGATGTGGCAGATGCTGTAAAGGCCGCCTACAAGGTAGAACTGGATAAGAAGAAATTGGATATTAAAGAAGCGATTAAGACCTTGGGTACTCATGATGTTATCGTTCGCGTACATCCATCCATCACATCTACTATTAAGGTTCATGTAGTAGAAGGTAAATAATAGACTGTTTAAGGGATATGATATAGGCTACCTACCATGTGGGTAGCCTATATTCTTCAAATAAAGGAGCAACGTATGGACGCACGTATACCACCACAGAATACGGAAGCGGAGAAGGCTATTTTGGGGACCTTGCTTACCTCTGAAGAGGCAGGGGACCGGGTATTGGATCTCGTCAAGGCGAGTGATTTTTACACGGATGCCCATCGTATTATTTTCGAAGCCATTCAAACTATTATTCACAAGAATAAAAAGGCGGATCTCATCCTCCTGACGGATGAACTAGATCGCATTAACAAGCTAGAGACGGTAGGGGGGATTGCTTATATTTCCTCCCTGACTGATATGGGCGCCGTATACAATGTGGAGGAATATGCCAATATCGTAGCGGAAAAGGCCCAATTGCGCCGCCTTATCGATGTGAGCAATAAAATCATTGGCATGTCTTATGCCGGTGATGAAGAACCGAAGTCCATCATTGAGGATGCGGAAAAGATGGTCCTCAATGTGGCCGGCCAAGTCCATGGAGAATCCGCCTTTGCCCGTATGGGTGATGTGGTCATGGGGAATCTAGCTCGCTTGGATGAGATCCAACAGCAAGATGGGACCCTTACAGGCTTGCCTACAAACTTTAGAGATTTGGATAAAATCACGGCGGGGTTACAAAAGTCTGACCTTATTTTGGTGGCGGCACGACCTTCCATGGGTAAGACTGCCTTTACGTTGAATCTAGCTCAAAATGTGTCCATTATTTATGGCAAGAAGGTGGCTTTTTTCTCCTTGGAAATGTCCAAGGAGCAACTGGTTGGTCGTATTCTATCCTCCGTGGCAGAAGTTTCTTCTGAAAAGCTCCGTGTTGCTGATCTCAATGGGGATGAATGGGGACGGGTTCTCAAGGCAGCTGAAACCATGTCTAACGCTCCTCTTTATATCGATGATACCCCTGGTTTGACCGTTCAGATGATGCGGTCCAAGCTCCGTCGCCTCAAGGCTGAGCACGGCTTGGATTTAGTCGTCGTCGATTATATTCAGCTTATGCAAGGCTCTTCCTCAGGGCGCCAAGGGGAGAATCGACAACAGGAAATTTCCGATATTTCCCGTAACCTTAAGTTAATCGCCCGGGAGTTTAATGTACCTGTTATCGCCTTATCCCAGCTTTCACGGTCTGTAGAACAGCGGCCTGATAAGCGGCCACTCCTCTCTGACCTCCGCGAATCTGGGTCTTTGGAACAGGATGCGGATATCGTTATCTTCCTTTACCGGGATAAGTATTATGAGCCAGAGACGGAAAAGGGTGATATTACAGAAGTTATCATTCGTAAGCATCGGTCTGGGTCCCTAGGAACCGTAGAACTGGTCTTCCAAGGGGAATATACCCGCTTCCGGGATGTGGCCTATAATCGGGATGATAGCCAGGCTTAAGAGGGTACTTATACTAGGCCTAAGCTACTGTTAGATAGGTCTATTGATCTTAAGTTATACCAGTTGACGAATCGATAAAATAGGATTAAAATACAACACATGAACAGATGTTCATGTGTTGTATTTTTTGCACCTATGACTATTTGTATACGTATTGTTAGTCTTTATCTAAGGAGTTATGATGGACAAGATATTTCTTTTAGAAGGTCTCAATTGCCCTAACTGTTCTGCCAAGATTGTGGACCGTATCAAGGCTATGTCAGGTATTGAATCTGCTGATTTTACCTTGGCGACTCAGCAGTTGCGAGTGGAGACATCCATTGTGGATGACGACCGCTTAATCAGTGAATTCCAGGCTATTTGTGATGCTATTGAAGAGGGTGTCACAGTAAAAACCTATAGTCGTCCACCTAAAGGGGCCCCTTTAGAAGAGGAAGAAGAGGAGGAAGAAGGACTGACTTGGTTTGATAAGCTGGCTATGATTTTAGCCGGGTTGGCTACGGCTTATGAACTCCTCATCCAGTTTGCTCCTTCTGTAGAATTACCTGAGCAACCTGAGATGGTTATCTTTACTATCATCTATCTTATGATCGCTTATCCAATCTTGAGGGCGGCTTGCAAGAATATTGGCAAGGGTCAAGTGTTTGACGAAAACTTCCTCATGGCTATCGCCACCATAGGGGCTCTCGTCATCGGTGAATACCCAGAAGCGGTAGGGGTTATGCTCTTCTACCGGATTGGGGAATGGTTTGAAGACCGGGCGACGGAACAAAGTCGGTCTGAAATTATGGGCGCCGTGGATATGCGGCCGCAAGAAGTACGTCTTCTCGATAAGGATGGGACTGTCCAAGTGGTGTCTCCTGAATCCGTAAAGGTAGGCGATTTTGTGGAAGTTCGTCCTGGGGATACTATTCCCTTGGATGGGACCTTGGTGGAAGGGGAAAGTCAAATTAATACAGCCCCTGTAACAGGTGAACCAGTACCTGTAAAAGCTCGCGTAGGTACCCAGGTCTTATCTGGCTGTATCAACGAAAGTGCCCGTATCGTCCTCAAGGTGGATAAGCTCTTAGAAGAATCCATGGTCAGCAAGATTTTAGATGCTGTAGAAAATGCGGCTGCATCTAAACCAAAAATCGATCGATTTATTACTCGCTTTGCCCGGGTCTATACGCCTATCGTTGTAGCTTTGGCGGCTGCGGTAGCTATCATCCCATCCCTTATTACGGGTGACTGGTCCAAATGGGTTTATACAGCCCTTACCTTCTTGGTAATCTCCTGCCCTTGTGCCTTAGTACTCTCGGTGCCATTGGCCTTCTTCTCAGGGATTGGTAATGCCTCTCGTAATGGGATTCTCCTCAAGGGCGGTCTCGTTATCGAAGCCTTAGCCAAGATTAAGGCAGTAGCCTTGGATAAGACGGGTACTATTACTAGTGGTATCTTCTCCGTTTACCAAGTAGAAGGGGATAGGGAATTGGTGTTGACCTTGGCTTCCTCCTTGGAAAAGGCGTCCAACCATCCTATCGCGCAATCCATCGTAGAAGCCTCCAAAGCGGAGGGGATAGACCCAGCTTTGGCTAATGATATTAAGGAAATCGCTGGAGAGGGCTTGGTCGGTCAGATTCCTGAAGGGGAAATCCTCGTGGGGAACCGTCGCCTTATGGACCGGTACCAAGTAGCGGGTTTACCTGCCAATTCCGCCCACTATGGGACGGAAGTTTTCGTCGCCCAAGAGGGACAGTTCTTCGGGCGCATACTCATTTCCGATGCCATTCGCCCTGATTCTCAGGCTGCCATTAAGGCTATCCAAGCTAAGGGGATTCAGGCTATTATGCTCACCGGTGACCGTCAAGAAAGTGCAGACTACATCGCTAAGGAAACAGGGATTAACGATGTACGTGCCCACCTCTTGCCACAAGATAAACTGGCTGCTGTACAAGACCTTCGCAAGGCCTATGGGCCAACTATGTTCGTAGGGGATGGCATCAATGATGCTCCTGTATTGGCAGGTGCTGATGTAGGTGGTGCTATGGGGTCTGGTGCTGATGCGGCCATTGAAGCCTCTGATGTAGTCTTCATGAACTCCTCCTTAGAGGCCATTACCCATGTGCTCAACCTCTCCCATGTGGTAGTTAGAATTGCTTGGCAAAATGTAAGCGTTGCTATCGGAATCAAGGTTCTAGTTATGCTTATGGGTCTCTTGGGCTATGCCAATATGTGGTGGGCTGTTTTCGCAGACACAGGGGTGGCCATGATTTGTATTCTGAACTCCATCCGTATCTTGTATAAAAAATATTAATATAGATTGTATCTAACTTTTGAAAGTTCCTGCTAGGGGTGATAAGTAGACACTAGTCGCTTAAAAATCCCTAGGCAGGGGCTTTTTGTATATACTTTCAGAGGTTAAATAAGGTATAATTTGATAGATAGGGTTCACTGTGAACCCCTTGTTTGGTTATTCGTGAGGAGGTGGCTTATGCTAACGGTATATAAACATATCGAAGAAGAACTAGTTTCTGATTTGACGGTAGCAGACGCAACAAAGGGGTCTTGGGTTAATTTGGTTAATCCTGACCCGGATGAGATCTCCCTCATCAATATCCTCACGGAGATTCCTACGGATGTGCTCAAGACAGCCTTGGATATGGAAGAACGGTCTCACGTGGAAATTGAGGATAATTATATCTTCGTCGTAATTAATATCCCAGCCCTTCGGGGATCGGATTCTTACGATACAGTCCCATTGGGGATTTTCCTGACTCCGGATTTCTTTATCACCGTATGTTTGGAAGAAACAGAAGTCCTCTACCCATTTATCAATAATGTGGTATCTACTTTTTATACCTATAAGAAGACCCGCTTCCTCTTCCAAATCCTCTACCGTACAGCAACTCTCTTCTTGCGGTACTTGCAACAAATCAACCGCCGGACAGATGATATCGAAGTGCACTTACGCCATTCTACCCGCAATCGGGACTTCTTCCAACTCTTGGAATTGCAAAAATCCATGACCTACTTCTCTTCTGCTCTCCGGACAAACGGTACGGTTATGGACAGACTCTTGCGATTGAGGGGTCATCAGTCCATGCGTCACCTTCTCAAGATGTATGAGGAGGATGAGGACCTTTTGGAAGATGTAATCATCGAAAATAAGCAGGCTATCGAGATGGTTGAGATGTACACCAATATTCTCATGAACATGATGAACGCATTCACATCGGTTATCTCCAATAATCTGAATGAGGTTATGAAGCTCTTGGCGGCCTTGACCATTATCTTGTCCGTGCCAACTATTATCTTCTCCCTCTGGGGGACTAACGTAACTCTGCCATTTGCTGAATCTGGCGCTATCGGTTTCGTGGAAGTTATCCTCATTGCTATCGTCTGCACTATCATTGCCATGGTGGCCATGTGGAAGCGAGATCTTTTTTAGGCATAGACCAGTTTGCCTTTAGCTGATGGGCCTCTGCTGACCTAAGGGGTAGGGACTCCTTTTGTATCCTTACTCCCAGGCCTTTGCCTTAGGGCCTTCTTTTTGCTATAATTATATACATTCTTGGAGAGGTGTCCGAGTGGTTTAAGGAGCTGGTCTTGAAAACCAGTGATGCGGCAACGCACCGTGGGTTCGAATCCCACCCTCTCCGCCATATTTTTTTAGGCTTTTCTTGAAATATTTAGATTAAAGTGCTATCCGTATGGGTGGCTTATAGTACAAAACGTGTTGTTTTTAAGTGCCGGTGGAAGTAGTAAAGGCTTACTTCCATCGGTATTTTTTTAGTAAGTTTTAAAAGATGGGGGCTTGTTGCAAAAAGCTGGAACTCCTTGAATTTATTAGTCTAATTAAGATTTTATCTTTCTAGAAATGTATATTTTTTAGAAGGAGTATTTTATGAAAAATGTTAGATACCCTAATTGTGGCTTTAGTTGTAGAAAATATCCCCTTTATTGGTTGTACAGTAAAGAGGATACATATTATAGTTGATTTTTTTTAAACATAATATAAAATGAATATTAGACAAAGATGAATACATTTTGGGAGTTGTAACAATAATTATGTGAGAAAAGGGTATTTGGTAAATGTATCGTAAAACAAAGTTTAATATACGACTGTTACTTTGTGTAACAGCTTGTACGATGTGTTGGACTATTGCATTAGGGGATAGTCCTGACAAGGGGAATGCTACAGACGTGGATGCAAAGATTCATCAAAATTGGGCTGATAGAACCGATGTCTCTGCGAAATTTCAAACCGATCATAAGCCAATATATGGCATAGAGACTTTACAACCTATAGGTCATTATGATAACAATTCTAAGAGTGTAGTGTTTGTACAAGGTAAAGTTAGTTCTCATGGCGGTGTAAGTCAAATTGCTAATGGGTATGCGAACCATGTTACTCGTAATGCAGGCGGAGTTGTATATGAATATGACTTTAATCAATCGACACAATCTATAGGCACGACTGGTAGTGTAGGCCTCGGCTATCGACGACTAAGTAAAGGGGAGCATAGCTACGTGGGTATCAATACTTTCTATGATTATGCTTTCAAAGAACATTATAAGCGTGCTAGTTTAGGTGTAGAATATGTAATTGGTGAGAATGAATTTTATGCTAATTTCTATAAGCCACTAGGACATACGACGTCGTCACATAGTGTAACCATACGTGACGAAATGATTCCTGCGCCTTATAATATGCAGGATACAGGAGTCAATGTTGGTGAAAGTCACGAAAAACGTGTTGCCTCTGGATATGATATAGGATACGGACGTACATTTAAAAATGCTCGTTATCTGCGAGCCTATATCGACCGTTACCACTGGAATCGTATGAGTGGAGAGATTAGAGA
>ERZ773265.50-NODE-50-length-75845-cov-6.147935_pt1 | contig 75845 bp, 112 predicted proteins | sample MGYA00580512_ERZ773265 | MGnify/ENA primary metagenome ERZ773265 (study PRJEB29015, sample SAMEA2738169) | human oral metagenome | biome: human oral; feature: human-associated habitat; material: saliva | place: China | collected 2183 ... | reverse complement strand
AAGCGGGTATAAACAAACCCTTTGTTGCCTTCGCCAATGTTATCTTGTAGTTTTAAATCGTTATCACACGGTTCCTACCAATCAGAACGGTTTAATGATAAGGCGTAGAGCGTGGGACTAGGCAGATATCCCACGGTACCTATATATTTACAAGTAACGTAGTTTTCAAACTAAGGCTAATCAATCACGGTTTGTTAACTCACTGTAATGGAGTCAAGCAAACCGCCCACTTTAGTGGGTGGTTATTGATGGTCTGTTATGTTTTTCATTTATTCTCCTTCATTCGATGTAGGCACCTGCTTGGATATTGATACGCTTATTCATTTGAGCAAGATCGATATCGCCATCAGTATCATTCGCAATGGTTTGTGCCAATTCATAATTATCCGTGATTCCCACTACACATGTGTCTGTTGCATACAAGTCGTCAGCGAAGTCTGCGGTCACGACAAAGATTGGTTTTTCTATGATGTTGTTTTCGATGAGTTCATCCATTGAAATGAAGTCCGACACATCTTCGTAGTCAAAATAGTTGAGGAAAATTTCGCGCCCATCGTTTCCGATTAACGCAATGAGATCCTCTTCTTCGACTTCGATCTCCAGGTCTTTTAGTTTGCACTTTAAATAGTTACTTTCTTTATCAGGATGGTTCGCAATCCATTTTAAAAAGTTTGTGGCGTTAAGGTTAACATTTTCTAATTCAATTTGTGTTCTCATTGATGGCCTTCCTTCTTATAGTCTGCAACATGGTGGAGTACCGATAGTTGATACAAGCGGCTACGATTGTCTTCACGCAGATAATCCTCCATTAATCGCCGTGGTGTTGTTTTATAACCCGGTGCGTCAAGAACGATGACTTCGACGTCTGGATAGGCTAGTGAGTTCAAAACCGCTTCCTTAGTTGGTTGCTTGTTACTTAGTTCCAATAACTTTTTGGTATTAAGCACGCGTTGATTGATACTGCCAAACATTTGGTTTTTGGTCTTCAGTCGATAGATAAAACGCCCGTCAACAACGTAGTCTAGCGAGTTGAGAAGTTCTTTTTGTGCGTCATATTCGTCTTTTCGCCACCAGTCTTCGACGTCAAACCCTGTCCATGAGCAAATGGTCACTTCAGGAATTTCAGAACGAATTCGTTCAATAATATCTTTGGTGTCTTCGATGTTTTCGGGTACAAGTGGATCGCCACCTAATAAACTAAGGTTGGGTTTCATGCCCCGTTCCATGAGCTTTTTAAGTGCCGCGATGATGGTATTGGCTGCTTTTTCGTTGTCCCAATAGAGTTCCTCTCGCCTAGCCCAAGTTGATTTGTTCCAACAACCTTTACAGTGGAAGGAACAGAAATTGAAAAATACCGACACGACTGGACCTTGTCCGAAGTCGTTGTCGATATCGAATTGACTAATTTGATGTATATATGCCATTAGATTCCTTTCTATAAGTGAATTTTACGCAAAATGCGCTCTAATACGCGGATGTAAGTTTCATCATAAATAATATGAATACATGGTTTAATGTAGCTTCCGTCGGGTTGTGCGCCACCAACGACCGTTACGGCATAACAGGGCTTCCCTAAGTTATAAGCTACATATTGCCCTGCAACTTTAGCACGGTCAAAGGTTGCGAACTCCATGACGACGTGAGCCATATGACCATTGTATTCTTCATTCAGTTCTTTTGCAACGAACACTTCCACTTCGTCACGGACGGCGTCATATTTACGACTGGTACGGTCCATGTGAGCGTATAGGTTCTTTAGATGCTTGGCATCGTGTACGATATTGCTATGGATTTGCATGTTGTATCCTTCTTTCTTGTTTAATGATTAAACGTATGGCCCGACTTGCACGGGCTGGCTTTCAAGGCGCATACGTCACACGATTATTCACCGTGTAATTCAGCATAGGAGGCTTCGCCTAGCTGACCGCGTTCGACTCCATGACGAACACGTTCTTTGATTTCTGACCACTTACCGTCATTGACAGCTTGCACGCCAGAGTGTTTAGAATATGTGAGATATGCTCTGAAAAACCTAGTCAATTGATGACAAATAAGTAGATTTTATCATCAGTTTTTCTCACGTTCGTTAACAGCTACATTCCCGTATCCACACGGAGTGGGTAACGACAGAGGTAACCTCTTAACGCACCAAGAGGATGAAATCCTCAGAGGCCGAGCCAGCCTCCAATTTTAGTTTATTTAGCGTAAGCTAATAAGTTGATCACCGCATTATGGTCACGGTCATCTTCATAACCGCAGTGATAACAAACATATTCATGATGTTTGGTTCCGTGTTTCGCATTTCCACTGAGTGTGATTTTCTCATCACCGGTTTTTACATGTCCGCAGTTAGAACAGCGTTGAGTGGATGGATAGAAACGGTCTGCAAGAATGAGCGTTTTACCGAACTTTTCAGCCTTGTATTCCATAAATTGACGGAATCGACCAAAAAAGGAACGATGAAGGTTTTTGGCCTTCTTTTTCATTTGCATACCTTTTACATCCAAGTCCTCAATCACGACGGTATCATTTTGGCGATATAAGTCAGTGGTAAATTTGTGAAGCAAGTCATTTTGAACATTGCGAATTCGTTCGTAGGTTGCTTGCAACTTGGCTCTCGTTGCTTGATACCTTTTCGAATGTCGGTAATTCTTATTGACTTTGCGTTTTCGGGCAAGTTGTCGTTGATAGGTACGAACTCGCTCATATAGAGGGTCTAATGACTCCGGTTTCAAACTGGTTTGACCCTCTGTTGTATCAAAGTGGTCGACATTGGCGTCAACCGCGGTCTTTTTGCCCGTCTTTGGAAGCTCTACGGTTTCAACATCCATTGTAATGGTTGCGATGTATTTCTCTTTAGTGCGAGTGACAGCACAAAGCTTCAAGTTCCCATCTGGAATAGACGCACCCCTAAAATGGATGCCCATCCACTCACCTTTATACTTTTGGGGCCTATCAAGTACTAAACGACCATTTATAATCCGAGCGCGGTCCGTTTTGAAACCTTGTTTGGGTTTCTTGCGACTTTTAAACTTGGGTTTATTGGCTGTTTTTGGATTATTAAAAAAGAGGTTCCAAGCAACCGCCAAATCTTTAATGGCCTGTTGTAATGCTCGTGAAGAAAGCTCGAATTGCCAATTTGCTTTTTGGGCCACTAATTCATTTAGCACCAAATTTTGTGATGGTGTAGGAAAAAGTGTTCTCAAGACTTGTTCTTCCTTGGAAAACTCGATGCTTTTATCTGTGAGCGATGCTTTAATTTTAGCTCGCAATTCAACCGGTAGGCCAATCAAATGGGCTTCATACATGGTGTTCCAAAGTTCAAGACCTTGGTTCCAACAATAACGTCTGTAATCACATAAGGAATCAAGCACCGTTTTCATGGTCTTGTTTGGATATAGCCGAACTTGAACGTTTAACCTCATGGTTTAATACCTCCTTTTCTTCTTTATTTCCTTTCTAGTGTAGTTCAGTTAGAGTAGTTCGGTTAAACATGTGGCCCGACTCGCACGGGCAGGCTTTCGTAGCGCACATGTCACATGATTATTTATCATGCAGTTCGGCGTAGGAGGCTTGACCTAATTGTCCACGTTCAACACCGTGTCGAACACGTTCTTTGATTTCTGACCACTTACCGTCATTGACAGCTTGTACACCAGAGCGTTTGGAATAGGTCAAATATCCACACACTCTCTCTACAACTAAGATGTCTTCGCTTCCGCAATTGTCGCAGGTCATGAGGAAGTCCCCATGTTCGCCACATTTTTCGCAGACAGAGCTGATGACATTGACACCAAAGTACATACCTTGGCGCATTGCATAGTTGACGATAGCTTCGAGTGAAGCTGGTGATACACCATAGTTGAACTCGGCGTATGAGATGTGTCCACCTTTTGCGATGTTATGGAATTCTTTTTCGTAGTCGATTTTGTCAATCGCACTAGAGTGAATCCATACAGGTTGGTGGAAACTGTTTGTAAGGTAGTCACGGTCTGTGACACCCGGGATGACACCAAATTGTTTGGTGAGGAGTTTTTCCCATGTAAATACAAGGGATTCGGCCGGAGTGGAGTATAATGCATATGGATGTTTATCCGTTTGACTGCGCTCGATGCGAATACGATTCACATGTTCGAGGAAGTCAGCTTGCATTTGTTTGCGGTCGTCATCTGAAAGGTTTTCCCAATCAGGTCCAACCATGGCGTTGACCATTTCGTAAAGACCAGTGTATCCGATAGACGCTGTTGCACCGTCTAAGAGGCGTGAGTCTTTGACTTGTTGGTCAGGGCGAATACGTTGCCATGCTCCACCTTCACACCAGAAGAGTGGGTTGGAAGATCCGTAAAGGTTTCCGACACGTTCGTATCGCCAGTTTTGAATATCGAAGACCATGTTGCTGTATTTTTCAACAAGGGCGTCGAATTTTGCTTTGTCGAAGTTGCCTTCAGCATCGCGTGCTTCAAGAGCAAACTTGACAGGGTTGATGGACACGGCACCGATATTGAATCGACCGTCGGTAACGTCTTTACCAGTTTCAGGGTCGATAAATGGTGAGAGGTGCGCGCGACACGTGTGATTCCACTGTTACCAGTGGCACTGACTAGATCATCAAGTTGTTAAACTTGTCTTCCGCTTCGGTGTGGATTCATGTCACACCTACATTAAGGAGATTGTCTCCGCCGCTACATTCATCACGGCTAGTCGATACAGGTTCTATCATGTTTGATAGCTTCCCACGGTCTCATCTTTGAGATTATCACCAACGACGCTTCCAGAGTCGTTTCATCAAAGACCTAACCGTTAGCTAGATTTCTCTAACCCTCAGTGAATCAAACTGAGTTCAAAAGATTTTACATGGGCTGTCGATTTACATCTACCCATTGGAGCGATGGTTTGTCCGCTACGTTCGTAAACGTCACGGCGATAATGTTCACCTTCACCGTCATATTGCATAGAAAGATAGTCAGGATAAAGTTTCTTAGATGAACATTCCAGACTTAGTTTGTATAAGTCATAGTTTGGTGATGTTGGATCCCCATTGATTTCGCTTCGATACATGAAGACAAGTTTAGGGAAGACATCGCGGTTGTCTGGTGACATGCGGTCTTCTAAGATGGCGCGTGTAATTTCACGACCCCATTTACTTGTATCCATACCAAAGCTGATGGTAGTAAACATGTTGGTCCTTTATTTTCATAAAGGCATAGACTATATCTTAGGTACGATGACCTGAGCGCTTCCATTTAAGGGATTCTCACCCACTGCGTATCAATAGCAGCCGTACTTCTATTGTGGACTTTCACCACCCACTACGGGAATAGTCGTTACACGTTCTCTTATTAAGAGCTTCGCACGGGATTACCTCTGTCCAATTGTTGGAGTTAGGCTCTCTTATCAGCATATTCGTCCTCGGTTGAGGTTACATTTTTATCTTATTTCTGCTTTGCCCGTTAGCCTTCTTTTCGAAGACACCCTTGATAGGTTCACTTTCGTTGGCCCCTTACTTAAGGCGTTTGGCCCAGTGCATTCTGCGTTTGTGCCAGTTCATAGGTGTAACTTTGCACACCTTGTTTGATTTCTTTGAGTGTTTTATCAGTTGCATAACGTTCGGCGTCAGCGATACCGTATTCTTTGGCATCGTTCAAGTAATGCTGATATGATTTCTCAGCATACGGTGCCAAAGTGCTGTCAATGTGATTGACAGTGAAACCCAATGATGTTCCTAATAGAGCGTCAATCTATTAGCGTGAGCGAATCACAGCTTATCCTTTCAGACAAGTTCAGATTAAATCTTCATCCTATGTGTATAGGAGCTACATTTTTCTTCCGTCAGTGACTTACGGATTTACTCTCCCTCAAGGAGATAATCGTTGGGGGTGTGCCATGGATTTCTCTTTAGGTCACGTCCCTGCTAAATGCCCATTGTTTGCGAGGGTTAGCACCACGAATGTGGCTTTTATTTCAGCTTACCTCATACTCAATACTTTTTTCCGTCTTTCGACAACCATTCAGCTTAGCGTTTCCACTTACTGTTTAGGTGATTGAGATTTTAGGGTGTTGCAAGCATTAAATGTAGGAGCACGCACTCATTACTGAATACGCGGGTCGTTTCTTACCAAATTGGTTCCCAGATGCTGCGATGGTTACGCTTGATAAAATATCAAAGGCTGATGACACATGTTTTGGTTCATGTGTCGTTTTGTTGTTGATTCGGAAGGCATAGAACCCGTCTTCGTGTTCTTTATCCTTCATCAAGTGTTCTAAGTCGAAGAGGTCACAGTTAAATGTGTCCTTATAGAGGTCACCCAAATCCGCTTGGGTGTGAGCTGACTATATCATCATCCTAGTCGTTACGTAGGATGCCGCATTTTGGCTATTACACGATTTACCTTGTCCTAATCTCAGGTAAGTACGAACCTGTTTGTTTCACCAGGGGCTACTCTACTCAGTTATTCTCTATGAACCAGTTATTCATAGATATCCTTTCGATAGTCGATTAACGTTTATGACTAGCATAAGTCGCACAGGATTCTTTCGTTCCCTGTTAGCCGTTCCTTTCATTATCATTTCCTATAATTACTGTGTCGTAGGAACGACACCCCTTCAGCCTTTCGGCACGGGTTAACGCGGTTTTTCCATAGTTCGTTACCGAACTAGGCCACAATTTGTTCATGGATATAAATGTAACCTTCTTCATGAGCCTTCAACCATTCAGGGTTCAAGACGTGACGCATGAGTTTCTTCATGGTCATTTCGTTGATGAGTGCTGATTTGGTCGAAATCACTTGCGAATCTTTGTTGGCATTCTCATTGTATGAACCGAAGCGCAAGCCTTCCGCCTCATTTTGCAATTCATGAAATGCGGTCGCTCGGTCACGTTGAGCTTGCCAGTAACGTTTATAGGCTGTATAGGTTGGCAAATCAACCTTTTTCAAGCCTCCCATAACAAAGCGATGGAGATCGCTAGTTGCAACAGTGTCATGGTATTTGGATGTATCGAGCCAGTGCGCCACTTCCGACAAAACATCGTGCAGTTGTTCATCGGTCAATTCTTTACCGATTGATTTTGCAGCCTTTTGACAGGCGTCTTCGATGTATTTGGCGTTGAAGTCGGAGACAATTCCGGTCTTCGATACAACCTTCAATCGATTGAGGTCAGAAACCTTCAATGATTGTTTTTGCTTGTGATAGTCTTCGTAAGCTTTTGCTACATCAGCATTGACTTTACGTGCCGCTTCAATAGCGGTAAAGTGCAAGTCTTGCGGAAGAAGAACGGATTGAGCGTCAATGTATTTATACACTTCATTCTCAATTTGTTTGAGTTCATCATCCGTGAGTGTGTAGTGGATGTCTGATGCGGCCGCTTGCAAAGCTGTCAATAGTTTTGTCATTCGAAACGGTTCTACACGACCGTCTTTCTTGACGACTTCGATATTTGTTAGCATGGGCTAACTCCTTTCCTTATCGCGGGATACGGGTTGTCCTTCGCGAGTAATATTGTTTGTGATTTACACAAACAATGACCGGGGTTTCTCAACTTTCGGTCACTTTTATTATATCATGGTTTGTGTTTATTTGCAATGTTCGTGACGCTTTATGACGGTCAAATATCATTCTGTAATTTCCGAACGTTTAGCCCGAAAGTAAGTGATTTTAACATTTGGATTGGTCAAACGTTCGGGATGTCCCGAACAATGGTCCAAAACACCCCTAAAATACGATTTAATTCGTAAAAATTGGCCGTTTTTGGGGCATTTGGAGCGATTTGGAGAAAATTGGATTCCAATTTGGAGAACTTGTTGGCGCTTACAACGCTTGGTATGACTGACTTTCTCTACTAACTCTTAATTTTTTGAAAAAAAGTTAGAAAAATTTTGATGAGTGGTCAGAAAAAATTTTTTTTGTGAAATCGATGCTTTGATGTCAAACAATCCAAAATCCCATTATACCGGGATTTGAGAACGCTTTCAAAAAATCCAAATTTCAATCCAAAATCATCCAATTCACAAACTTGGCGGGTATAATAAATAGGCTAACGTTCGGATTTTGCTCTAATGACAATCAAACCGTATTATTTTGGATGGCTTTAATTGCTTTGCGAATAGTCGGTTTTGTTAGTTGATATTTCTCAACTAACTGGTCCATGGTCATTCCACTAGCATGATCGTCGAATATCTTTTGATACCGTTGCCGAAGTTCAGCCTTTCGCTTATCTGTTTTGTAGTCATGTGTTTTGAGAAAGTTGCTTAACCATCTCGATGCTTGTCCCACTGTTTTTACATCCGGAATATCACATTCATAAAAGTCACATAAGGCCCTGATATAATCAATCTGATTTAGCGTTGGTTCCTGCATGGCTGGACTTTTCTCGATATAGATCGGTTCATCTTTCGGCTCCAGCTGGATGATTTCTCCATTTACATGCAATTGACATTCGGTAGTTGCCAGGGTTTCTAACACCTTGATGACAAACTGTGCAGACACAAGTTCTTTCACATCTTTACCGAAGGTGGTGAAATCCTCATCAATTTTCTCAATCGGATAATCATAGTCTTTTGGATTTGTGATGGGTGTATGAAAGCTATAATCCCCAATGACATAGTATAGGAAATACAAGTATTTCTTCACCGTGGTTTCGTAATCATAAAACCAAACTTCCCGGTCCTCATCATAGTCATAATAGCAATTTTCCCAGACAATATTTTTCCCTTTGCGATTGTTGTATTCAGGCTCATAATCGTACACGCGCTCACGCCCACGGCCAACATATTGTTGATGGATACACTTCGGTGTGAAATAGGACAGGAGCTGGTCCTTGTATCCATAGTACCGTTCCATTTCTCCGCGTTGGCTGTCGCCATGATAATAGCTGTATCGATATTGGTAGGCCTTGTCACGATAGTTTTTCGCTCGCTTGTTCACGGAATACAAGCAATCCACAATCATATCTTCTGTGATGATACCATTTTTTAAATTCCTGGTATATTCTTTAGGTGTTTTCATAGTTCACCTCAATCCACGTCAGATTTTGACATGTTATAGAAGTTTCCGTCAACTTCTACTTGATACTGATGGTTCGTTTCGCTGACAATTTTGGCAGTAACCTTTTCCTTCAGTTTCCAGTTATCGACTTTTTCATCAAACGTGATGAGTTTACCCGTTTTAGTGATGGTATAGGCGTCTTTTGGTTGCAAGTGCTTCGCTGTTAATTCTTGTGTGAAGCCATAACCAGATGCTACGAAGGCTATAAATACAACACATGTTGTGATAACCCGCAACTTGTACCCATAAATCGCCTCATCACGGTCTTTATCACTTAACGTTAAGATACCCATAATGAACATGATGAACGAAATGACAGTTAGCACTGCATAACTCACATCTATTAACAAAAATTGATACATATTTTAATTTCCTTTCTTAACATCAGTTTTTGAAATTTGGTAATAGTCACCATGGTATTCGGCTTGATAAGCGTCTTTGCTTTCACCAATAACCTTCACGGCAACTTTCTTTTCGAGCGCCCAATTGTTCGTTTTTCGTGTAAATTGGATGATATTTCCGTCTTTGATTACATCGTAGTGATAAGATACGGATGTAGTATTTGCTTGAACTAGGTCTTTGACGCCTGCAAATCCCCATCCAGAAAGTCCATATCCGAATACGATGATGAGGACGGATGGTACAATGTATGCTTTATTTAACTTTTTAGCCAAGTCATACAAAACATAACCACCAATTAAAACAATTAGACCTACTACAAGGCTGACAATGAAATTGTCGTCCGTGAATAACAATTGATACATACTCTTCCTTCTTTCTATTTAGTTTTCCCTTCTAAAAGGTTTTCAATAGCCTTTTTATCGGCTTCATTTTCTGATTTGGTATAGATTTTGACGATAGGTTCTTCACCTGTCGCAAGTACAATGCCGAAATGCTTTACTTGATAGTGACGGGTACCATATTCGATTTTATAGACCTTGTCGGTTTTGTCACCACGAACTTCGTATGCCTTCACTTTTTTAGTGATGGTTTCTTTGTTTTTGGTGATAACGAGTTTGTGGTCATAGTGTTCGGGTACGGTGTGATTGAGTAGGTCGCTCAATTGTTCATCACCTGAAAACGCACGTCCGTCAGCATAATAAGACACTTTGGCGTCAATTTTATTGTTGTAAATTTGATGAACTTTGTCAGTATAGGTTGCTTTAGCTTTGGTTGGTGTGTCGAGATAGCATGCGATTGACCATAAAGGCAGACCAATAGCAAAAATCCATATTAGTAATGCCATAAATGGGTGTTTTACGTCTCTATCCTTATTTAATATACCATATATCGCCATGATAATGACTGGCGTAAAGGTGCAACCAATTTCAATAAGATCCGCAGCAACTGTCTTTTCCATGGGTTTCCTTTCTACTCGATATATCTGAACCTTGTGTCCAATTCGTTAGTCAGATGGTCAATGAATTGACGTTGGGTCATGGTTGGAAATTCATCTAAGTGCGTGAACAGATAATCGATAACGTCAGCAAGGTTACGTTTTTCTACTGAGTAGTCGTATCGCTCGTAGATGTATTGTTCACCATTTCCGAAAGTGATTTCTACGGAAACCATTCCTGGTTCCCAGTCACCACCACATGTTGGACATGTGGCTTCCACGTATTGTTCGTCTTGTTCTTTCGGGTGAATTGCTTCAACGGTTGTGTCTTTAAGTTTGAATAACATTGCTTGCCCTTTCTAATCGATGTCGTCAATGTGTTCGATGATCGATGTGTAAGTAACGTCGTCCATAGTATAGGCGTCGTAATAACCATATTCGACACTCACCCAAACGTGGTCGCTTGGGGTTCGTTCAATAAGGAATTTGAAACCTTCAATTTCGATGTGAACGTTTTCTTTCAGTTTTAGAAGAAATGAAGCTACGTCATCGTATTGGTCGGCGAATTGTTTGATTTCTTTTAGTTTTGGAAGAAAATCTTGTGCTGTTTCGCACACGTCATCTTTATACAAAATTTTTTCGATTTCATAGGAAATCATAGGTAAAAGACTGGGTGCTTTGACCAAATACAAGTTATCACAAGTTTCTTTGTATGCGTTAATGTACATTTCGTTAGTCCCTTTCTTCGATGTCATCAGCAACACGACGCAAGTAGTTAGCAAGTGCGTTCATCTTGTCCTTATAGGTGCCGATGATTTGTTCTTCATTATCGTCTGTGATTTCATAGATGTCTGTCTTTTTGTAAGCTTCGATAGCTTGGTCTAAGACGGATACGATACTGTCATATTCAGATGTTACAATGTCTTCGTATGCGTCACCGCCGAGGCTTTCATCATTGTCAACCAGCATTTGTTCAATTTGTTCTTGTGGTGTCATTTTGAGGTTGTGAATTAGTTGATTGAACATTGGTCCTTTGTTGAGGTCAACAGAATCAGTTTCTAAAAAGTTGTTAAGATCATTAGTCATTTACGGTTTCCTTTCTATCATACTGGTTCATTCTCGAAAAATGAAATGAGTTCGGCGTATTCTTTGGTAATTCGAATATTCATTTGATACTGTCTCAAACCTTTAGTTCTTGCTACACGCAGATCGTTCACAAAATCTTGATAGATGTCTAGTTCCACCGGTGGCTGGAAGGTCGGTGCATCGTACTGGAATACAGTTATGACGGCAGCGCGGGCAGAAAACTCTTCAATTTCAGCAGCGAGATCGTTGATATGCTTTTGCATTCGTTCGATTGAAGGTGTCCCAGCCTTCATTAATTCTGCAAGTTCACTTGATGGTTTACAATAATATTCTGCGACCATCGTTTTCACTTCGATATAACAGTCATCCACTTTGAAGTCAATTCGAGACGATCGAAGTTTCTTTTCCCTTGTGATTTGATCCGAAATAGAAAGAATTTCTCGAACTTTAGCATCAGTAAGAAACTGTTCTACATATCGGTTTGATCGAGTTTGATTAATCCCCATGTAAGATGCACCATCGTCGAGACTGATAGCTTCTACTGTGTATCGTGTTCTACGACTTGTATCTTCACCGTGGTCGCTCAAATAACATTTAAGATTCTGCATATTCTTTCGACTGAGACCTGCAATTGTTCCGCCCGAGGGGCAATGAGCTTCGACAATCTGTTCGCCGATTTGAACATTGAAGATGAATCGATTCGGTCTGGATAAGATTAGACCGTCAATTAATGGTTTGTCAAAAATTAGTTTCATATAGTTTACCTAAAAGTTCGTTTCAGTTAAAGTTTTAAAACGGTTCTTTCTGAAGTTCCTTTCTTATTTAATGTCAATTATGATTTGTTTTGAGTCACTGTTGTTTGCTTCGTGCCATTCATCGCGTTCAATGACATTGTCAACGATTTCGAATACGGTGCGCTCGTTGCATTGTTCGAGAATGCTTGCTAATATTTTTGGATAATCATGATTTGTTTGACGGTGATTGTGGATAGTACAAAGTCTTGCGGTAAATCGTCGAGATTTGTACGAATAGTTTGTTCATATGCACCATAATTATAGACTTCGAATGTGGTTTCTGCAAGTCGTTCTGGCCAAGGTTGGTCTGTGAGTTCTTTGATATCGTCTTTACAATCTTGATAGAATAGTTCGGCTAAGAATGCGACGTTTTCAAGAACGAGTGGGTCATCGGTTTTAAGTGCTTGTTGAATAGTTCCTGCTAGTTGTGGTGCTGTGAAAATATAGGTCATGTGGGTTCTTCTTTCTATGGATTGATGGTATAGGCTTCGTCACGATAATGTGTCATGTGCGTTTTTCCGGTAGAAACTGTGTATGGTACTTGAACACTTGTGTTGATGGGTTCTGTGTGTGGTACGATTTGTGTCCATTGGTATTCTGGATCTTCTCGGCGGTGAATATTGTCGCCTTTTTTCAATTTATTAGATGTTTCCAGTGTGATGGTTTTTCCGCTTCTGAGGATATAAGTCCCTTTATAGTAGGTTTTTGTCAGGATGGAGCCGTTGTTCGGTAGTTGGTGGTTATGGATTTGCTCGAGGCTGAATCGGTCTTGATATTCTTCACCGTTGTTTAATTGGTAACGCATGATGAGCTCACCGTAAATATTGGATTCGTCGAACGTTTCATATTCAGCTTTTAGATTGCTTGTTTTGACATGATTTTCTGTGACGGTTAAAGGTTCTTGGATATATGTTTGACTTTTAATTTCGACGATATTGTCAGCTCTATAAATATGTATGATTGCCCCGATAAATATGATCGGAATCGTGATAATGAGCAAATTTATACAAATAGTTTTTAGTTTTTGTCGCATTGTTTCTCCTTCCTATATAGTCAAAATAGAAAAAGGAACCAGAGTATGGTTCCAATTCGTCACGTTAACTAACTCAAAGTGTCTAGTTGTTGTTTGATTACGTCGGCGGTTTGCATTGCCATATTGTCCAGCGCGTTTGCAATCATAGGTGATTGAACGAGGTCCCCACAACCTCCGAGCAATTCCATATATGAACCTTCATGGAGTTCCAAATTGCGATATTGGGTCAACTGCTTGTGCAACATGTCTCGCACGACTTTGGACCAAATATCCTCATTTGGCGTGACCGTATGTAAATTGATGAGGTTTCGATAGATTCGTTCTCGCACTGCTTCATCGTCGGGTAGTTTGAGTTCATCAAAGTCGACGCCTTTCAGGTGTTCAACCGTTTCAGCCGACACGAATTGTCCTGGCGGAATGATCCAATCGGACCCGTTGAACGAGTATTTGGATTGAAGCTCAGCAATAGCAAACATGTTGTCAATATCTTTGAGAGCCCACCTAGAAATGCGCCCGTCTGTGATCATTTTGTTGGTCACAATGAGGTGAATGTTGTGAGCACCTCGTAGCAAAGGGCTCAGATCGCGATTGCCAGTTCTTGGCAAATTCAGTGAGAACAATCGATTCGTGATTCGTGGATCAGTTGACTTCAACACAATGTCTGTTTCATTGTGTGTCATGATTTGTGACAACTGTTCATCTGACATGCTATACATATTTTGCAATTGCTTGGTCGTTTGAAGTAGCAACTGATGGTCATCCTCATCGAATCGTTTGTAGTATTCGTTCAGGAAATCGTCTTGGTACTTCAAGTCAACGAAGAAATATCGAGGCTGGAAGGTTTTTCCTTTTTTCGCTTCTTTTTCACGCTGATGTAGTAGAAGAGCGGCCTTGGTAAATTCCTCTATGGCGAATGCTCGAGGGGATGATGTGATGTCTCGACCTGCAAGTTTTGCGAGCGCATAAAAAGCGGGTTCATCTAAATAGATTCCAACAGTTGGGTGGAATAAGTCGTTCGGTGCGACGTATCGCGTTAGTGCCTCTATCAATCGATAGGGCATGCTGTCGAGTGGTGTTACTCCATACGCGTAGTTACGCAATGTGCTATAGCCGACGTTTACTTCGTCAGCAATCATTTTGAGTTGCGATTTGTTTTCAGCGAGAAACTCTCGTAGTCCCTCTTGTGATAAAAGCAATTCTTTTTTGAATGTCATATTTGTTTTTCCTTTGTATTGTTATTCCCGGGTAACTATAGGATATCACATTGCTGTGTTATATTCAAGCAAATATCTTTCCCAAATATGGCATCTAATTCGTTAATCGTGCAAGGTTGATTCGGTCTGTCAATCCCAACATACGTGATCGTGGATATTCGGGACCGAAGGCGCCTCGTCGAAGTTGGTGTTCTTCGTAGTCGTTCATTTTGTAGCGGAAACCGAAGAGGTTTTCATTGTCGTTGGCTTCTTGGTAGATGGGCTCTTCCAAATTTCCTAACACTTTCCATTCATTATTGAATTGTTGGAAGAATGTTTGGAAATAAGTGTAGTTACCCAAGTGGATGCGACGTTCTACATTGGAAGCGTCATTATTGACATAAAGTTCGAGACAGGCACCGACAGCTTGTGAGCGAGAAACACCGGCTTCGCAATGAACGAGAATGTGGTAGTTGTGTTCTTTTGCGAAATCTCCGATTTGTTTGATTTTGTGGGCTTCTTTTTCAGAGAAAACGGGTAAATCAAGTCCTGTTTGTTCTTTGATGGATAAATTTGGATCGAGTTTATCGGCAGCTAAATCGATAAAGGGAACTCGGAAGATGGCTTTTAGATTTTTAATCGGTCGGAAAATAACAGGACAATCTTCTTCGTTACGGATGTCCGTAATGGAAATGATAACATAGTCTTCTTTATTGAAGTCAAATGGTCCGCCATAATGAGCTGCGAGAAATGCTTCTTCGGCGGAGAGAACTTTAATTTTTGGCATACTTATTCCTTTCGGTTCTTTCCTTCAGTCGTTCAATTCTACAGCTTTCGTTAGCTTCGCTCACCGCTGTGTACGCTCTTTTGATTCCATATTTGAGGATGTAACCAATTGGTGTGGTGTCTGAAACGCTGAATTGTTCAATTAGTATTGAACCTTTGCTACATTTCACTTGCGTTGTTCGTCCTACTGATGCAACCAAACCGTCTTCAACGGGGAATTCTATGGTGGCTTCAATGTAGTCAGAATCTCTTCGTTTTGTCGCGGTTACTTTATAAGTTTTATCCATACGGTCCACGATGATAACTACTTGAAGTGTGTTTGATTCGATTAGCTCAATAGGTTTGGTCATACGAATGCTTGTGATGTCATGCGGTAGCCATGCATTTTCGTTATCTGCCCAGTTGAGTTGGCGTATAGTCCATTGGATAAAGGTTTTGTATCGGGCTAATTGATTAAGCCAACCCTCCACGTCGGTTTTGTTGGGATGTTCTTTGTCGATTGTAGCGAAAATTTGACTATTCATCGTTATACATGCATTGCCAATTTGTCCGTCTTCGTATTCGACTCGAAGCACTAAGCGATTTTCGTCGACCCATGGGTGCGCTTTCATGAGTTCGTTGAGCCATGATTCAGTGTTTCGTTTTAGTTCTTCACGTCCTTCTTTACGAAGTTGTTTGTTTACTTCATTGAAGGTGTCTGAATCGGTGGTTTCGTTTAACGTGATTCGATAATAGCTACAATCATCAACTTTGCCGCTGTAATATTCAACATGGTCTGCGATAGTTGGCTTATAGATTTTACCATCAACGATAAAGTAATCTGGTACTTCAGGAAAGAGCGCTTCTTCTTGTTCGGGAGTAAGGTCAATCATACCCATTTCGTTTAAAATGGTATTGTAGCGGATCCAGGTTGAGTTATTCCAAATTTGATGAATTTGGTCAATATTGTCAAATGTTTTGATTTTCATTTGGCGGTTCCTTTCTAGAGAGGTTGTTCCAGTGGCGAGTGGGTCTTCATTTTAAATTTTATGTTTCCGGTGTTTTTAGCAAGATATTGTTGTTTGATTTGCTCAATTTCGTCTTTCGATTTGAAATATCCTAAACTCTTTGTTTCACCTAATTCAAAAATAGTCGAGGGTTCACATGTTTCAACGATTACTTCATATTTTGGCTTAACAAGCCGAATCATATATTCATTATAAATTTTATCTCCATAATATGATGATTCTTGTAGTACTGTTGAAACTAAGCTAACATCTACTACGTAGATGTCTTGGGATTTTAATTCATCCAGATGTTCATATAGTTTACTAATGTCTGCTGATTTCTTTGTTGATTCATAAAATGTTTCTATTTCAATATCGGCTTTTGTGAAGATTTTCATTTGGGTTCCTTTCTAACTATTATGCGCGGCTTCGACGACAATTTTATTCCAGAATTCATCTGTGTGCATCAAAAGTGTACCTTTGTTGTCCGTCATCAAATCCGCAACAGGCATGTCATTTACGGTATCAACTAAGAAATAAAATAAGGTTTCGAGGTCGATGCCGTTGAATTTGAGCATGTTCATGATTTGCGCGTCAGGATTTGGACGGTCATCTGTTGTGAACATATTGCGTACAAATTTATCCAGGATGTCTTTTGCTTTTTTGTTGATTAATACGTAATTTGAGGTTTCATCATATTGCTTATCGATTTGGTCGAGGACTTGCTCAGCCTTGTCAATAAAGGTGCAAATAACTTTTTGTTGTTCGATTGATAATTTATCGAAATTTGCAACTAGGTCTTTAGAGCGTGGAACTTCGAACATAAATGAACCTAAGTCTAATCTCTTTGTCATTGTGCCATCAGGTTTGATATTTCCGATGAAGTCATCATTTGTGAATTCGACAACGACTTCGTTGACGTAACCGTTGCTACAGTTGATGACACGACAGGCGTCACTGATTGTGTCTGCTTTTTCTCTTAGAGTGTTGTTTACGAAGTTAATTAATTCGAGTGATGTGTACAGTCGGTGCATTTGTCCGGGAAATTCGTGATTAGGATAGTGACAGTCGTACATTTGTACTTTATATGTTTTTTCCATGTGTGATTCCTTTCTACAGCTTGTTAAACGAGTAAACTAAGTTTTTGTTTTCGACTGAGACAAATTGTTTATGTTGGTCTAGTTCGTCGTAGATGTCTTCGATGTCGAAGTCTGGTAGGAGTAGTGCAAAGGAGTCGTGATTTTTGCGATTATCTTTGTCTTGAGCGATTAATCGAATGAGGAAAATAAGTCCTTTTTCTTGGTCATATTCTTTTTCAGAACTGAGTTCTTTGAATATTTGATTAAAGGTGTAAGCACGAGCTTGGACGAAATCTTCACTCACAATTTTGGTGATGTTTTCAGGTGTCAATTGTTCATAGGTGTAGATTGGCATAAGTCGTTTAATCGGTTTAGGTTCAGTGATTAAATTAATCGGTTTGCCTAGATAGTATTTATCTTTTGCGTTTTTGAGTTTGACCTCGTGGCTGTATCCGAATTCTTGGAAGTAGTTGTTGACAAAGTTCTCAAAGGTTAGTTCGTCAGGCTCATTTGTCAGTTTTTGAATGATGTCGATGAGGATTTCAGTTGAAATCCCTTTACCGCGACTTCTGTCCCCTCCGTAGCTTCCGTAAGCGCCCGGGTCAGCCGGTTTAATGCTCAGTTCATAGCGTTTGTCGTTGTGATACATGGTGATGGTGACATCACATAGTTCACACGTATTGTCCGCCCATGTACCATTAAATTCGCTTCCGGTGTAGTAGTCTTCTTCAATGTTAGTTATTTCGAAGTCTTTTAAGGTTGCAATTGTCATTTTGAGGTTTTCTCCGTTTCTTGTGAGTTATATTGTTGTACGAGTCCGTGGTCGAGAAATGCTTGTTTGACTTCTTCATCGGTGACGGTATAGTCGGCATCTGTTAAAAGGTCATTTAATTTTAAAAATTGTGCTAATTGGGTTAATTGCCTTTCTAATCAGTTATTCTTTATGAGTCGATGAATCCCACGTGTCACCTATGGCGTATTGGTTATAGGTTTCTTCTGAAACATCGATTGTTATTGTTTGCATTTTATTATTTTTCATATCCACAGATGTCTAAATAATATTTTGCGGGGATTGTTTCAGCATAACAGACTGGCACATCTCCGATAATTTGAACATGATTTATTTCTTGTTCATCGTCGGTATGTTTGCCAACGATTATACCTTTGGATAATTCTGTATCAGAAATAACGAAATCTAATACTATGATGACTATACCTGATAAAGTTGCGATCGCGAGTGCGATTATGAGTGGAGATGCGGTCATTTTGTTTTCCTCAATTCGTAGATAATTTTTGTCGGCCATGGAAGCTCGTTGATTTTAAAGTATTTCTGCAAATATGGTAAATAGGTTTCGTCGTATTCTTTTTGACTTTCTGTGATTTTGTAGCCGTGTGGTGTACAGATCCATTTTTCGATAAGTTCGGGTGTGACGTTGTAGGTTTCTTGTGCTTCACGTTTGAGTGAATTTAGCCCCCAAACAGTGTGTAGCGTGATTTCGTAGATATCGTGTCTAGCTGCGATATAAAAGTCGGGCTCTGTGTCTCTGTTAATTTGTTTAATAACGGTTGGTTTTGTGAGAATTGCGTTTTTAACAAGTTCTTTTATCCACGTGTGGATTTCGTCATGTGCGTCACTTGAGGCGACTTCAAATGATGTGATGTAGTCCGGATTTGGGTCATAACCCCAATCACGAATAATGATGACGCCATCAGGTTTGAGCGCTTTATCAAGCATAGCGAAAGTTTCTCGGCGTTCGGGACGTGATAAGTAGCTCATCAATTCGTGAAAAACACTCGATAGATAAATCACATCGAATTCATCTTCTGTGTTTTGGAGTTGTTCTTTTGTGAGAAAATCGATGTCATTTTCTTTTAGTTGGTTTTGAACGATTTGTGACACGTCATAAGCGATGTAGTGAGCACCTGTTTGTTGTACTTGTTCGATGAACTCTGGTGAGAAACCAGAGCCGAAATCGAGCAGTTTGACGCCTTTATCGAGGTGTTTTTCAATTGCACCGAACTTAGACAATGCGGTCTTGTTCATACGCTCTTGATAAGTTTTGTTGGTGTGGTTTTCCATTTGGTTCCTTTCTTTCAGAAAATTTTCAGAAATAGTTGACAAGGTGCTGTTTCGTTTGATATAATAGTTTTACTATCAAACGAAAGGGATTACATTATGTCAATTAAATCTATTGCGATGCTCGCGGTTGTTGGGCTTTCGACCTTTGCCTCAATCGGAGCTGTGTCAGCTGACACAAACAATACGGCTTATGGTCGTTATGGTGTGAATCTGAACATCGATTACACTAATCGCCCTAATGAAGATCAAGGTGAACAATACACATCTACAGGGTGCATCGTTCGCGTTCGTGGTGTGAGTGATTGGTCGCAAAACTCTTGGAATAACGAAGGTCAGAAAGTTTATAACTTTACAGCTGAACTCGGTGAACAAATGCCGGAATCATCAGACTTCCTCGGCAAATACAACTATGAAGGGAATATCCATGTAGATGGTATGGAATTCCGATTCTGGTCAATTAAACGTTAAAAAGTGCGTGCAATACGCACTTTTTTAGTTGATGAGTTTGTTCACAACTTCCTTGTCATCGTCTGCCTTTTTGTCGGCTTCCCTGTTAGCTCGGTCTTTATCACTGATGAATTTGCGCAATGTAATGTACAAGTTTTTGATTTTTACTTGTTTCGATTTTCCGTTTTTAGTAACAGTTGCTGTTCCATCAGTTGCTTCGACTTTCGATACTTGGAAGGATGCGTATTTTGGATATTTCTTTGCGTCCTCGGTTTCGATAATTCGGATGTTTTCTTTTTGTAACATAGCATAAGTGGTTTGTGTTGCTTGATTTTTGGTTCCGGTTAAATAGCCGTACACGGTGTTATCAAGTTGATTTGGGTCAAAATCCTTGAAGGCTTTTTGAATTGGGAAAACATCATATCGAAACACATCGATAGGAACATTCATACTGGATGGGAATTCATCAAAGACCGCTGATACCGCTTCGTCTTGATAATATTGTTTACCAATATGGTATGTATAGTCGTCATGTATACTTGGTTTATGTCGCAAATCTTTATAAATGAAAGTCAACTCAACGTTACCATCGTTTGTGTAAATTTGATGCTTGTCCTTCGATTGCTTCACATTTGTGATTTGTTCTTTTAAGTAAGTTGGCGCTTCGATTCCTTGTGCGAGAGGTTCATTTATTATATAGGTCACTAGTGGGCTCAAAATTAAGATGATGAAGGCTAGTATTGTGATATATTTATTCAACCATGCATATTTTGAGTCATCCTCTAGTATGAATATAAGGAACACTGCTGTCATCATGAATATGATGCACATAATGCCGACCGAATTTTGAGGTGAGATGCTGGGGCTTAGTTGTGATAGACAACTATAAATATCAATTAATACTTGCATCGCTTAGTCCTTTACAATTTTAGTTTTTTTATCAACAAATGATTGTTTCAATTCATTCATTTGTTTGATTACGTTCATCAAATCAGCATAAAGTGATTGTTTTGTGGCGGTCAATTTTTGAGTTAGATTGTAAAATAGCAGGCTATAGTCACATTCCAAATTCAAGTTAATGTTACCCGATTGAATGCTCGTATCTTTATGAAGGGCGTCTCTTGCTTTAACGAGAACATCCACTTGTTCAGTATTGATTTTAAATTTCACATAATATGTGGTTTGGTTAAAGTTTTCAACCTTGCTGCTCACCACCTTGAAATCCATTTCTCCGGATTTATAATCAAGACCGTTGCGGTCGCTGAAATCACGAATTTCAAAATGAATGTCTTTATCGTGTTTGATTTCTGTTTCTAAAAATCTGTAATTTTTGACAAATTCTAAGTAATAAGATAACCACTTTTCTAATTCTTTTACGTTTTTCTTATCAAAATGTTTCATGGCCACTCTATCATCATAATAAGTTTGCCAATCTTCTCTGATATACCACGCCGTAGGATTCGTTCCAAATCGGTCCTTTTCTAATGTGAATTGATATTCTTTGAAGAGTGGTTTATATTTGTCATAGAGTGCGTTCATGGTGTCTAATGGCTTTGTCATGTTAATTTTCCTTTTCTAATAGTTCTTCGTATGCGCGTTTGAAGCCTTCGAAAGCGACAACGAGCGCGTCGTTTGTGGGTGGCGCTACATGCAACAGTTGTTCAAGTGAAACATCATATTTTTCAAGAAGGTCTTCGGTTTCTGACATTTCTTCATCAGTGACGTAATTTTCGAAGCTTTCTTCACAGACATATACGCGGTCGTTGTACATGTCCACAATTGTTTGCGTCAACGCGTCAATGATGTCGGCCTCGATGACATCCCATTCGTAACGATTGACTTCTTCTAGCCCCCAAACGAATAGAATGTGTTTTTGAACGTTATCGAAATCGGAGCCGTCATAAGAATATCGTTCGTCTGTTGTGACGATTTTGCTGTTGAGATAGCCAATGTCGAAGTCTAATTTGTAATCACCGTAACGGCATACACCGAAGTGTGGTTCGTACGCGGAATCATAAAGGCGATCTGGTGAACCCATATTGTTAACATTAACAGCTACGGCTTTAAGCCAATCGCCGGTAATGGTTAAGGTTGATAGTTCGTTGTCGAAAATATAGCGAAGCCCGTTTTCAAATGAATCGGGCTTTTTGTAAGTGATAATCGATAGTGGTCCACAATCGGTACGGGATGCTTGGTGGTTTTTAAATAGTTCGTCAAAGTTAATCATTTTGATTTTCCTCATCTTCGAATTTTTCGTGATAGGTAATGCATGATTCCCAGTCTTCTTCGTAGGTGTTTGAATAAGCAAAGTAATAAAAATTTGTTTCATTGTATGCTAGGTGGAACCGATAATATCCTAGTTCATTATCAATGTCGATTTCGGTTGTCATTATATCATCAGGATTTTGCGTTCCATTTTTATGAATATAATCGATTAGAACTTGTTCACGCTCATTTTTGTTTGTACAATGATGCATAGATTTTAATTCTTTTAACTGGGCCAATTCCGAATTTGAATGGTCACTCAAAAGACATGTGATATCGTTGAGTACGATATCTACTGGGAATTCTTTATAGGGTGTCACTGTATGGTGATCACTTTCATATGTTTGTAAATAAATATACATATGGGTTTTTCCTTTCTAATTTGCGTCAAGTTGTTCTAGGACGTGAGTCAGGAGATTTTCTCGTTTTACTTTGTCGTAGCTCCAATTGAGAATACTCAACAATTCGTAATTATCTAAAGTACACTCGACGCGTTTTTGTACTGTTTTGTACGGCACAGGTTCAAGATTTTTATTTTTTAATTCGGAGAATGTTTGAGCGCCAGTTAATGTTTCGTAATAGGCTTGTCCCGTAGACGGATCGAAAATATCTAGTAAGCCTAAACCTTGACCGTTATTTTTGTTGAGGTTTTCTTCGCTAAAAATTGATTTGATTTCTTCAATCGTAGTTTCTTTTACGATAAGAATGGCTTTTTCGTTTTTATAGTGACCGTCGTCATAGATATAATACGTGAAGTAGTATTTGTTATCATTCGTTTTTAGAATGTTTAACAAATGGTCTTCTTCACCGGCAACGGCTCCGAGGAAAAACAAACAATGTTCGTGAGTGATGGTTTCAAAGTCAATCATGTAAGTTCCTTTCTAATTAGTTACGGTCGAGATATTCTTTAAGGTCAATTGTTGTATCATTTTCCAATATAGCGGTTACTGTAACATGCCCGTGTTCTTTTTCCAATTCAGGAATTTCGTTTAGAATTCGAATAACGCTGTCAGCGTCGAAGAATGGTTTGACATAATTTTTAACAGCTGTATTCGTCAAACTTTTAGCAATTCTAATACGGTTTAAATCCTTTATAAGTGGTTGGATTTTTGATGCAAGCTCGAGTTCTCTATTTAGTCGATGCATCGCAACTTCAGCTAGTTGTTTAATGCAGAATAATTGATCATTCTCTCTTATGTTTAGAACATCTGATGCATAAACACCAGATAGTGTCGGAATGCTAGTATATAGCATGAGCGGTTGGTTTGGTTGTTCAATGTTTGTTCGAATGTAATAGAAGTCCGAATTGTCATGCTTGTTTGGTAGTTTGATACACATTTTCTCGGAAATAGAGTGCTTTACGACATCCTTTACAAAATTCGATTCGTTTAATACAATTTCGTCCACGATATATTGGTCATCGGGCTTGTGAACGTAGTACAAAACGTCACCAGCTTCAAGTTGATAGGTTGTGATTGTTTTCATGCGAGTTTCCTTTCTAGTTTTCGCTCAGATCCTCGCCCGTGAACTTCTTACGGACTAATCCATAGACGGCGTCTGGGCTATAATCGTAAGAGTTGTTGCGATAGGCAAGCGTGATGTCGTGAAGTGGAGCTGATTCATCGAGTTGAATGTTTTTTTCGAGTTCAATACTGAGACCACTGCCACCGCCGTGGATACGATTGAAGAGACCGAACGTAGTCGAAGCCTTGATTACACCTTGTTTGCGAGCAATGGCTAAGATGGCTTCAAAGTCGTTGCTGTCAGGAATCGCGATGAGTTGCATTCCATCGAGTTCTGTATCGTAATCGTACAATTCTTCACTCAAACTAGTCAAGAATGGCGATTTTAGCACGGTTTCTTCGTTAGTAAGATCTTCAGGCGCATAGCCTTGCGTGGCGATGAGCCATTCGATTGGCGTTGAGTCCGTTGTGTTTTCATTATACCGTTCTTCGATGGCGTGATAATCATCATCCCAGCTTTGACCGAAGTAAAGGGTCATGTCATCAGGCGCAGAGTTTCGGAGGAGTTGCTCTACGTTGAAATCTGTTTCAATGTAGTCGTTGAAAAGTTCTAAATAGAATTCGTCATCTTCATCAACTTCGGGATTCTGTTCGTAGAACTTGTTAATAGCTTCGTAATCGGGGAGCCATTCCATGTTTTCTTGAACGTACCATGTTGCCTCGTTCTCAAATGACGTGTCATTTTCAAGAGCGTCTTTTAAGATAGTCTCTTGAGCTGTTGCTGAGAGTTCATCGCGATAGTCCCAATAGAGTGATTCTGCGAAGTTATCGTCGTATTCTTCTTTTAAGAATTTCACAAAAGTGATTTCTTTTTGGGCATCTTCGTCAGAAAAATCGAGTGGTTCGATGCTGTGTTTTGTGAGAAGTTTATTTAGTTTGTTCGGTTCCGCGACAATCGCTAAGGGTGTTTCGGTCGCGTGGAGGAACTGGTAGAGTGTTTGGTTGTTTGATAGTTTAGTTGATAGTAACATGATGTGGGCGTCCTTTTTAGTCTGATATTGGTACGATATGTGTCTGTGGGAAACTGATATGGAGGTACCATACGATGAGTGGAATTGCAATTCCGATAATAAGAATGACTAGTGCTATTTTTGGTGATTCTTTGCGTGCGATGAATGCTACAATCAGACAGACTAGGCTTATAAGTCCAGCCATTCCGTACTCAATCAACGGCATATTGTCAATTATTGTTTGCGTTCCTGGGCTGATTGATGCCGAGTTAGAGCCGGTGCTTGGGTTTGTTAACAATAAATAAGCACCGATGATGAATGAGATAGTTACGATAATACGTAAAAATACATGCAATCCGTTTAAGGATTGTGATTTTTCAGGTTTTTCTTCTATGAGGTTTTCTTCCATGTGGGTTCCTTTCTAGTCATCTCCAAATAGATGTGCTGTTGATTTATCATCTGTTGCGCCGTATTCAACAGTAATGCGAGCTTCGTTGTAAGAGGTTTGTTGGACTTTTAATCCAAACCATTTTAAGGTGACAGGAGTTGAGCGATATTCGATTTTAGTAATACGTCCTTTAGTTTTATCATGTTTCTTGCCTTTTGGCCATTTTTCGATGAAGCTATCAGTGGTTAGAATGGCGTTTTTCGATGTTGAGTCGTTTTTATTGGTTGCTGTGATCGTAACGTCTGCGTCATTTTTGCCATCAGATGGTGTTATTAGCTCGTAAAACCAATTTTGTTCGGATGTGAATAGTTTTTCTTTGTCACTTTTACGAATTAATTTTTTCGGATTTAATGTTACGTTGTCATTTGAGACCGTAACCTCTGCGTCGATGTTGTTTTTGTAAACAGTATGCCATTTTTCGGTTGAATGTTTGGCGATCTTATCATAATCCGTGATAGATCCTGTTCTTTCGAATAAAATTGCAATTAAAATGAGTGGTATAAGCCAGAGTAATCGCCAAGGATGCTTTTTGTCATGTTCGTCGTCACCAAGGCTGAGTCCACAAATAAGGGCTATAACAAACGCAAATGCACCCAACGTGAGTAGCATAATTATGTTGTACATGCGATATCCTTTCTAGTCTTCGCCGAAGAGTTGCTTGGTCGATGGATCTTTTTGTCCTTCGTATTCAACAGTGACACGAATTTCTTTATAGTCGGTTTTAGCGACAGGACTATTGAACCATTTTTGTGTGACGGGCGTTGAGCGGTATTCGATTTTAGTAATACGACCTTTAGATTTATTCGGTTTCATTCCTTTTGGCCAAGTTTCAATTATGTTGCTTTTTGGAAGCGTAACTGTTTTAGTTGTAGAGTCTACTTCGTTTTTAGCGGTGATATCGACTGAGGCTTCATGTTCTTCATCCCATGAGACGGGTAATTTAGGCATAAATCGATTGAAACTGTTTTTTGATACGGTGTCTTTTGGTGTTATCGGCTTTTCAAATCCGTTACACGATTCGATTTTGATGTCGGCGTTAATATCATTTTTATAAATAACGTGCCATGGTTGCTTTGATTGTTTCGCGTCAGTTGTCCGTGAAAGTGCTATGGTTGTGGTTTTTGTAAAGATGAATGTTAACAGAATAGCCGATGCGAATAGTGATAGAGCGACTAGACATTTCTTATTGTCGGTGCCGTTTGTCCAACCGGGTGCGGTTATAGCTCCGATTACTAATATCGCGATGACGAATATTGTGACGCATACTAATAATGTATACATTTGTTTTCCTTTCTAATCTTCGAGATAATCTAAATGATGCGGTATTCGATATCTTTGACGTTTTTATTACCGTGTTGTTTAAAGCGGTTTAACTCAATGTTTTTGCGCTTGTTAAGAAAATCAATGAGCGTGGCATAGTCCATCGCTTTGGGATTTGGAATAATTGTTAGCATGAAGATTCCTTTCTTAAAGTTTTTTTCGGAAAATGTCTACTGGTTCGTCGTCTTCAAGATAGACCGCTGTTAATAATTGATCTTTGTTATCGAAGTTATCAATGTGAACAAGGGTATCTTCAACAGTTTCGTCGAGCGATGTGACGAAGATATCGACGAGACAGTTTTCACGAGCAGAATTAACGTCGATAACGAGTTTACGTTCGGTTCCCGGGATGACAAATTCAATCATTTCTTTTACTGGGAGCGGAACGGCTTCAATATCCGCTGTGAATACGATTGGGTTTTTGATGTTGATGGTTGGTACATCTTGGTCGAACATACGACCCCATTCTTTTTCAGACAATGATTTTTTATCATCGTAAAGTTCGATATCTTCACCGGTTCCGAAATCGTATAAGTGATAATCAAGGTTGTAGCTGAATTGTTTGTTTTTGAGTAGTTCGATTGGTGGAATAACAGGTGAGTCCAAAATGACACTGTCAAATAGGGCTAAATCGGGATAGTTTTCGATTGTAGCAACCCCGTTGAAGAAAAGTTCGGTTCGAGTTAGTGATGTTGGAGCAATAACGGTTTCTGTTGTGTCAACGGATGCAATGAACGTTTTAGATGGTTCCGTATAAGGTTTCTCCCAAGTGATTTTTGGGTTTTTAATGTTAATTTGGTGCGTTTTTGTGCGGATGTAGAAATGGTTTTTAGTCACTTCTTCCACTTTTTGACTAAATAAACATCCGAGGTCTTGTTTTGAGAGTGGTGCTTCTAATTTATTCATAATGGTTTTTTTCCTTTAAAAAATTTCGAGATAAAAAACGACCACGAGCGTGGCTCGTGGCATTTTTAGAATTTCGTGAGGGAATTGGGACTGGGCGAAGCCCATTTAAAAAGCCTCGCGTATGCGAGGCTGCGCTACTGTCGGCTTTGACACATCTAAGAGAGGTGTGCCGTCCTATCAATAATAATGTAGCACGTTGACGGGTAGTTGTCAAGTTTTAAGGTAATGCCTCCATCACCTTGTGCTCTTAAGAGCGTCTCATCTATAACCATAGTATAGCATTTTGAGTGAAGTTTGTCAATCATTAAAAACGGAAGTTTTTGAGTCACCATTTTTGTAAGTGATTCGGATTTCACCGTCCACATCACGTTTTTCAAGTTGACCTGTATATTTGCCCAAATGTTTTTTGACGCCGTCGATTTTGCGATATTCAATTTTGTCAATTACAACATTATTGTTCGTCACATCTTTAGGAAGTTTATTATCACGTGACAATAAAACTTTGCGCTCTTCTTTACCGTCTTTTGTGGTCAGAATGATTGAACCGTCATAAAGATCATACAGATTGGTATAATGTGCATAATCTTCAAGCTTTTCTAGTGTTTTAGGTGATGTAGCCGTATCACCTAATAGTTCTAAATTGTCAAATTTTAGAAAAACAGTTGAGTATTCGCCTTTAGTTGGGTAGACTTGCGTCCATTTTGCCGAACTATTTGGTTCATAATGGGTGCTTGTCGAAGCGTATATCAGTCCAACTAATAAAACAACAGTGAAGCTGAGTAAGCTCCAAAATTTCTTACTGCGATCATGTTTAGCGGCGTCTACTGTAAGAAGTAGGTTTGTTAGTAAGGCGAGCCATGTGATGACTATCGTATTGATACCTGTCAAATAAAATTCAATTAATTTGTTCATTTTTCACCTCTCACAGCTCCACTACTTCGTATCCAAATTCGATTAAGCTTTTTTCGGCATCGTAAAAGCTGTCATAGAAGAGCAAATCATTTTCGATTGCGTCGTCCATGTCGTCTGTTTCTGCGAATTCTTGGTTGGCAAAATCTATTACTTGATAGTCTATAAGGTTTTGCCCAACTAATTCGCCCTTTCGTTATAAATGTTGTACATATATTTTCCTTTCTAATTGAGCCCGACGTCACAAGGTTTGTTACGTGGGACGATGCTAAGTCGTGAATTGTCGAAGGCTTGTTTTTCAGCGTCTTCTTGCGTGTCATAGACGCCTTCTAGAACGACAATGTCGCGACTGTCGTAATCGATGTGTGTGAGAACATATTGCACGTCATCAAGGGTGAGAATGTCATTATCGAGCAATTCTAGCCACTTGATGCCAGGAATGTCGGTTGAATAGATACCGTCAAAGTTCAACTGTGTCGAAATAAATTTGAAGCAGTGGTCTTTTGGACGGTTTTCTGTAGCGTGCTCACGTCCATAGTTTACAACTACGAAACTATTACCTGTTGTGATGCTCATGTCGGTAATCTTGTAACCGGTTTCTTTTTGGTAGCTATTTGAAATATGTTCAAGGTTATTTTCAATATAGATGGCGAAGGCATCGTAATCAAAGTTCTGTGGGTCAATTGCAATTGTTGTTAACATAAGTTTCCTTTCTAATCAAATATGAAATCAACGGCTTCTTTAACCGTTTTGAATGTTTTGTCGGTAATGGCTGTTTCATGAAAGTTTGCGACAAGAAATCCATTATTTGACAACATAATAGCGAATGGGATGTACAAGTCCTTTTCCATCAGTTTGATTGCATTAGGCTCGATTACAATTGTGTAGGTCCAGTGTTTGTCATATTTGTAAATTTCGTTTACAATTTCTTTTGTGTAGTCTAAAATAGTTTGCATCAGTTTCCTTTCTAGAACCAGTGGATAGGTTGCCCTGTTAACCCACTGTTTAAGATGCTGTTCAGAATTGCGCCTACGAGAAAGGCTGATGCGATAAGTAGAAATACAATACTAGATATTATCACGACCAAAGCTGCCACAGCCTCATCATCCGAATATTCTTCGGGTTTGTCATGTGACAGACATTTAATCAAAATGAAGAATAGACCGAACAGTAATAGCATAATTCCAAGGCATGGCAGAATTCCTAGTTCCATTAGAAATTTCATTAGCGACCTCCTATTCAAAAATGAAATCGACTACTTGTTCGATAGTTTCGCGGTCAATTTTCATGATACCGTCGTCATATTCGGCTACAATATTAAAGAGACCGCTTTCAGTCAATGTGATGATATAATAGCCGGGAAAGCGTCCGGTTTCTCGGATAATGATTCCGTTAGGTTGTACAACGATATCATTATCAAAATCAGGTTCGCGATCGTAGATTTCGTCTACTAGTGATTTTACATAATTTAAAATGTTGTTCATTTGGTGCCCTTTCTAGATATCTGTTTTATCATAAATCCATTCACGAATGATGGTATCAGCTTCATCATCATATGGGATTCGTGACTCTGTTTCTAAGTTTCCGTATCCATTGAAACGAACATAGTCGTCCGCCCAATGTACGTCTCCGAAAATCGCTGCGCGAACGGCTCGGGCTGGTTCTTCAGAGAAGTAAAGGTTGTAGAATTCTTCATCATGAGGCATCCATTCAGACACGCTCAAGTTTTCTTGTGCGACGCTTGGAAGCTGTTCATAGAGTTCAGCTAAATCGTAGTCGAATAGTTCGTACAGTGTTTCAATGAGTTCTTCAAGCTCATCAATATCGCGTTCTGTGGGTGTCGCTGAAATTGTGATATCTTCATTCTTGTAATTAATTTCAACCGTGGTTACGATGAATTCGTCATCTTCGTCGTAATTCAATAGGACAGCTCGTAATTCGGTCATTTTATTGATTTCGATTGGTTGTCTGTCTTTGAGGTTAATAGTGATGTTATCGATTGTCATATTTGTGTTTCCTATCTATATGGTTCGGACCGGAGATATTTGGGTTCAGTCGATACGACGGCTGTTTCGATGTTTTCGTCCAGCATTATTCGATAAATATCTGCTGAAATCGGTACGATCTCAAAGCCGTGCATGGTTAAAATAGTATTGTAGTCATTTGGGCGTTGTTCGTGATATTCTAGGATATCTGGATCGTCTGTCACTTCCAATATATGGAAGGCTACGTCACTAGCTAATTCGGAAGGGTCCGCGTTTGCGAATCCCATCCGAAGCTGATTTAGGTCTTGGTCTAAAATTCCGTAATACATAGGTTGTTTCCTTTTTTTTCTTTTGTTAGATAGGGTACCAGTCACCAATCTCCTGGTGGTTGTAGGTTTCTTCATCCACGCGAATTGTGACGGTATGCCCGTTACCATTTGTGTCTTCACCGTATACGTCGAAATAATATTCGGCAGGTTTTGTGTCCTCAGAATATATAGGCATACCATCACCCATCATATACGCATTCATTTCCTTGTGAGTTTCGGTCATGTGTTTGTCAACGATATGCCCTTCTTTGATTGGTGTTGTGCATGCAGTGAGAGAAATCAGACTTAGAAAGAGAAGCAGTCCTTTGAATAAGTGTTTCATTTTTGTTCCTCTTATTCTGTAATTTCTGGATATTGCAAGTCGCCTGCGCTGATTTCATCGCTTGGGTATCCATTAAGTGCACGGTAAATTGCCATTTCAATGCGTTTTAAACTTGGTTGATTTGCGTAGGCGAATGGTATGTTGTTTTCTTTACATACATTCACAATGTCGTATGACATGCTGTGACTAATACCTGTTTTTGCAATAATAACGAGATCGGTATTGTCGAGCATTTTTGCTTTGCCCACTTTGTATCCGGCAGAGTAAGTGCCTAATTGCTGTACTTCAACGAAATCGGCACCCTTTTCTTTGATGAGGGTGTTTTCAATTTCTTGAATCATGCGTGGCGGAATTCCGTAAATAGCAACTTTCTTACCAGTCAAGTCATAGTCAATCGAAGAGCGAGATTCTCGCTCTTTTTTTGTACGTTTGCGGACTGTACTGGTGTTTTGTACAGTGGTTTCGCTATCATATCCGCGATAGACCCAGTTGATGTATGGGTATCCGTCTTCTTTGACGTACAAGTCTACCGTGTCCCCTGCATGGATGTTGAACCGATCCGCCATGTGACGCAAGTAGAAGGTGTTAAAGGCGCATCCGAGTTCTCGAATGCTTTGTCCGTTGATGTCACGTTCAACATAGAGTTCTTGCGAGTCTGGTTCTAATTCCACGATGCCGTGTTTGATGTAGCGCAAAACAGGTGCTGATGGATCATCACCGAGGTTTTGGTTGATAATTTCGTGTGAGTCTGTGCGGAATTCTACAAGTTGTCCGTGATGGTAATCACACGCACGGTATTCACCAACGCTTCCGGTGAAGAGTTCAGCGCCAGTTTCATCGCAAACTGCGTAGTAGCCGGGTTTCAAGTGCACAGTGCCTATGCGCGTACTCTGCGGGAACGAGTCGTGCTGTGGTTCCTCGCTTGTGATTTCTTGCGGTGTTTCTGTAACGGTTTCTTTTTGAATGAGAGGGGCAAGAAACTCACCGAATTGTTGATCGGTGTGTCCCATAAATTGTTGTGCGGCGATGACTCGTGCCAAATGACCCTTCAAAAGTAGGTCTTTACAGCGTTCGCGCACGAGGTCGTCAAAGTTATTTCGCATATAGTTTCCTTTCTAGCGTTTCTTTTACAAATCTTCTTCATTATCTTCGAGGTAGTAATCGATTTTGATGCCGATGATTTGACCGGCTTCATTTTTTGCCACGTAACAGTTGTACGAACCGTCGCCGAGTCCCGATGACGTGACGACTGAGTGTTTGTCGGTCCAGATGCGGTTGACGGGTGTCGATACCTTGTAATCGTCTAGGGACTCGTCGTAAATACCGTATTGGAAGCCTTCTCGTTTGAGTTCCATTTCTTGATGGAATAGTTCTTGATACACTCGGTTTCCTAGTTTACTATCAAGTCCGTCTAGTTCTTTTTCTAGAGTGATTCGTTTTTGATGTAGTGGTTTGATTTTGTCAATGAGGTATCGCCCAACAGGCGTTACAGGTTGGCGTTTATAGGCGAATGTTTGGATGCTATCGTACCAACGTTCATCGCTTTTTTCATCATCTTTGATGTGAGCGAAATGGTTATAGTCATAGATACCGGCTTGACCTGAATCAACACCTACGCAGATATCTGTTTCTTCGAAATCGTTTGGCTCTTCAACATCTTCATGCCAAGCAATGAGTGCGGAGCAACGATTACCCCAACAGTTAACATTTAGATTTTCAGCTTTGGTGTGCCAAGTCCCCGGTTTTACATTTTCAAGCACACCTTGACACCATATATCGAGGTCGTAACATGGATCTGAAACCATGACTTTATCACCGAGTTCGATATCGCGTCCGTTTTCAGATGGTAATGCTATATTAGCGCGTGTATAGTCATCGTACCATGGATCGCGGAACCATTTTTGAACGTCAGGTTCCAAATCATAAGTTTTGATTTCAATAGTATAGATGTCACAGGTTGTTTCACGTACGATTTCACCATGTGCTATGATTTTGAAATGGATAAGTTGGTCGTTTTCACCGTCCAATTCCCATTCTAATTGGAATTCATCTGTGTTCTGCCAATGTTGTTCGAGTAATTGTGCGAGTTCTTGTACTGAATGGTATTTGTACATGTGGGGTTCCTTTCTAGTCGAGTCCTTGATAGAGAATGTAGTTCAAATCGTCAATTGTTCTATCAATGACAGCATGGAAACGTTCGTCGATGTTTGTGAGTGTATATGTTTTATCGTTTAAGTCGATTTCAATTTCAGCGATTGGCATCAGTTTGTAAGGATATCCTACAATTTCTACGGATGGGTCTAGTTGTTCGCGCGGATCAACGTTAATAGTGATTTTTGAATTATAAATTTCAATTTCAGTTGCACCGTTTGGGCTTGTAAATCTCAATCGTTCATTTTTGGTAATAACGTCTGATTTCATCAACAGTTCCATTAACGTTGCAAATTTAGGCGCTTGCGTAAAAGTAATTAGTTTATTTATAACAATGGATTCGCGGTTTAAGTAGCTGTATAAGGACATAAAGTTTCCTTTCTAGTTGTCTAAACGGTTAACGAGCTCAAGTCCACTGGGAATTTCGCTCATCATTTCTTCGAATTGTGAATAAATACGTAGTGGTTGTGGATGGGTTTTCAGTAGGTCAATCATTTCACGCTTATGTTCGCGATAATTGTCCATACCCGTGAAACTGTTACACCATTCATCATAGTGATTGATGAGCCAATCGGCTGAGTAGATGTCGCCGACGCTGTACAGGTTTAGTTCGAAGAGCCGTTCAACAGTGCATTCATCGTCCATTTGAGTGGTTTCGATGATTTCGGTATGTTGGTCTTTCCACATGAGTTTGATGGTTTCATGGGAGAGATAATCAGTCGAATAATCTTCATCAATGTAGTTGAACGTTGCTTCAAAGTTATATTGTTTTAAGTTGTCGCGGATAGCGTTGAGTGCCGTTCCGTAATCATGATTGAAAATGTCTTCGAAGAAGTTTTCGACTACGTGTTTGAATGAACCATTACCATCACCAAAGAAGTGAGATTCGTAGTCGTAATAGTCATCGAATTCTTCAAGGATGGCGTTTAGTTTGTCAAGTGGTTCGGGTTGGTTGATAATAGCGTTGTCGACGTCTCGAATGAGAAGGGGTGTGTTTGCTAAATGTTGTAGATAGAGCAAATAAGCGGCGTTGATATTGGTTTCGGCATAGATGGTGACTGTACCGGATGCTGTTGTTGGATTAGCCATGGTTATTCCTTTCCTAGTAGTTCGAGTAGTTGTTTATATTCTGATTCTGAAATGTGATAGGAGTGATTGTCGGTGCAGTGCACAACACCGCCTTTGTCGTAGGGTTCCACCATGACGACATGGTCTAAGTTGAAAATATGGTCATCTAAGTGTCCTGGTTTCATTTGGTTTCCTTTCTGGGTTTTTGGTGAGGTTTCAATTAGGTATTGAATTGGGTCAAGTAATAGTTTTTTGAACCAAATATAGCTGATTAACAGAAGTAATGCCGTCAAACCAATATATAGAACAAATACTGTGATTTGAATAAAAAGTGATACAATCATTGAATTTCCTTTCTATTCAAAGAAACTTTCTTTGTTTAGTTTAAATGGTGATTCAGGATTTAGATCTCGTGTCATTTGATGGCGCGCACGTTCACGATATGTTTTGTAGCGAGGATCTTCAATGTCAATGAATGGTGTGTTTTGTGGGTTTTCAAGTGTGTCGCTGTAAAACATCAATGGCGTTGACTGTTGTATATTGGTTGCTGTTAATGTATTGAAGAATTCGGGATAAAAGTCCATTAGATAACACGCCCGAGCGAAAGCTTTAGCATCCGTTTCTATAACACCTGTTCCAATTTGATAGCTATTCATTCGATAGCTATTCAGTAGTGCGTCGATAATGTGCTTACGAAGATTGTTTTCTTCTTCGGTGAGAGGTCTAACAAGAGGTGGGTGTTCTTTTTTATAATCAGATAGAGCTAATGCTGTAAATCCGAGTGCAACTATTTCTACGATGATAATTGGAATTAAACCATCTAAATAGAGAGCTACTGGGATATTTAGCAATTGTAACGCGAAAAAGCCAATAAAGCACCACATCATTTGTGAGAAATACCCGAGACGGTAACGTTTATAAATGAGATGTTTTCTATATAGCGCCTCGTATAAAATAGCGTATGATAAAATGTCTATCATTATTGTGAACATGAATGCTGGAAAGTGTTTATTGATGTAGGATCCGATTTGGTGTGCCATATCGGTTTTACTGAACATGTGAAGTCCTATCACTATTGCCATAAGTATTCCAAAGCCGATGATTGTAAATATAACGCCTTTTAGTTGTTTGAAAAAGGCTTCGATTTCTTCACGCAAAGGCGGTTTTTGGTAATTTGGTTCTGTCATTTGGTTTCCTTTCGTTGCCGTGCATAGGTATTTATGCGTTCTTGTGTTTTATCAATTTGTGACAATTGTTCGCAAAGACCTTCTTTTACGATTAAATACAGCGCATAGCCGAAGCCTGCGAAAATAAGCAATAAGATGATTTCTGCAACCATTTGATTTTTCCTTTCTGTCCAAACCATTCGCTGAACTGACTGGTTATTGACTAATTTGAGTTGTATGATGATTTATCTCATTCGTCATGTTCCTTGACGACATAGCTTTTTACATTATCAATCATTGCTCGAACATTTTCTGCGAAGTGTTCATCTGCTTTTAATTCACGTGAATCTTCGATTTTGATGTCGATATCGTCGACTGATGCGTAAGCTTTAATTTTGGTTGTATCATCTAGCTGGATTGCGAGACCCGATGGATCCCAACATTGATACTGTACGATTTTAACTTGAACAATATCGCCATGTAACTCAAAATTTCCATAAATGCGTTCATTTGAAAAGTATACTTTGTTGTAAGCATTGGATTGTTCTGAGCTTATGCTCCCATAATTACCAAACGTATAGTTGAAACCTTTCAGTAAGCCGTGTAAGCGAATGTTTCGTTCTATGTCTTTTTGAACAATATCTATCGGTTGTTTGTCACCAACATCGTAATAATAATAGATTCTAGGTCCGTCATCGGAGTCATATATGAAGTCTGCGGTCTCGCGGTTATATCTTAAACCGTCAATCGTTTCAACCAATTCTTTAACATCTTTTTCGAATTGACGATCCCGTTCTTCAAGTTCTTTATTTCTAATAACCTGCAAATCATGTTCGAGTTCTATTTTTTCAATTTGTAATTTTTCAATTGTTTCGGTTACTTGATTTAGTCTTTCTTGTAGTTCCATTAGTTGTCCTCCGGCTCGACTGGATATGTGTTTGGATGCGTGTTCGTCAAATCAACTGTTAAATAATGATTCCGGGCCCATCGCACACAAAGGAGGTCATCCCGTTTCAATTCAACGTTCGTCCATTTGTCCAAGAGTTCACGTGTATCGAAACGTTGGTCAACGACAACACCGTAACCGTTTGGTGTCTTATGTGTTTCGACAGTCATGACTGGTCGAGTTTCACCCTTTTTCGTTTGTGTCGTTTCGTGACAGTTTTGCACGTCACTTAAAAACTCACGCAATAATTCCTCGGTATCTTGCCCTTCTACGGGATCAAAGTCGAATAACCATTTGAGGTGCTTCGAGTCGTATGCATTTTCTTTTAGAGCGGCGAGTGCTGCAACTCGTTGCGGTAGACTGGATAGGTTGAATTCGTGGTCCAGTAATTTGTGTTGTAGCGCTTTAAACGTTTTAGCGTTGCTACGAGAGTTAACCGATACGTACATTCTGCACATTTCGCCTAGCTGACCTTGAGCAACAAAAGCTTGAAATTGGTTGTGGAGTTGTTGGGGTTCTTTTGTAGTTGTGAATGCATTTCGGCGTTCTGTAAAGTTTGGTAGGTCTTTATTATCTTTGTTTCGTGACACGAAAAGAACAACAGTTAATTTGTCGCTCTCGTGGTCTTCGTCACGATTCCATTTGTTGAAGTTTCCCATGGGCGGTTTCCTTTCTACTTGACCGCTGATTTTGGTACACGGTCAATCGTATCTTCGTATTGAATTTGATAGGTTTTATCGTCTTCATCGATAATTTTAGCTTCGGCTTGTTTTTGCAAGTACTCTGATTTATCATCTTTGAGGGTGAACTTGATGGCTTTTCCATCTTTTGTGAGGGTGTAATAATCCTCGACGTGACCTTTTTGGATGGTTTTGATTTCATTAATTTGTTTATTGAGTTGGTTCGCCGATACATATATGCCAGCGATTCCGATGATTGCTACAGCAACGGTTGCAATTCCAAGAAAGATATCTTTATCGGTAAATAATGCGCTAAGTCCAAACCCAATTGCGATACCTGTCATTGATGTTAATATTGCGATTACGCCAAATAGCATAATAGTGCTAACGTTATAGTCGTTTCCATTTAATAGTTGTTCTAACATGAAGTTTCCTTTCTATTCCTTTCCCGTTTTGAATAATGATTCGAGTTGTTTGTCATTATTTGATGTAAAGGTGATGCGAATTTCACCTTCGTCATCTGATTTGCTAGGTTTGCTTTTGATTCCGAAAACTTTAGGTGCAATTCCTTCGATTGGACGGTATTCGATTTTTGCAATTCGAGCGTTATTTACGTCGATATCGTTAGCGATCACATTATCTTTTTCTAATAAGACATTCTTAGTGATTGAGTTTTCACCTTTTGTTGCTGTTAATTTGATATTGATTACGCTATCATTTTCGTCTAACGCGGATTGAAAGTCTTTGATTTTTTGTTTTTGGTTGGTACTGATACTGTGTTTGTCAGAAAAATCTTTATAAGCAACTTTCACATCAGCATTTAAGTCGTTTGTGTAAATTGTCTTCCATTGCGCATGGGATACCGGATAACTTCCTTTTGTATTTATACCGAGTATTCCTAAGACGGCCATATTTACAAGTACTATACACGCGCCGATGGTGATACATGTGTCTTCATTACTGGATGGTAGCATAGCTCCGATGATAAATAGGCCACCAATAATTGCAAGAACACCCGCTATTATCGCGATGGTGTATACATTCAATGCGATAAATTCTAACATTGGTGGTTCCTTTCTATTTTGTGTATCGCTCAATTTCTGTGATTTCGTTTTTCACAAATTGAATGAATTTGTCGAGTTTGGTTTTGTCGACAGAAACTTTGTGGAAAGTGCGTTGCTGCTCTGTTAAAAGTGGATCCCACATAGGGTCAGATGATGTATGATGTGATACGCTACTATGGTAACGTGTGCATGAAATACCTTTTAGGATATATCCTTCTCCAAGCGTAATGTCTAATCCGTTAATTAAACTATAAATTTGATTTTGCGCAAACACTAGGAACCATGGGTTTGTTTGTTCGTCATCACGCACCTGTTCGAGTACTGTTAGTGACTTTTCATAGCGCTTTTTGAGTTGGCGTTTTTCAAGAATGATGTCATATAAATCAGTTAAACCATCATAGATACGCAATCGTTCTTGGTCAATCATGCGTTTTGCATGGTTAAGTTTCTTAACGATATTTTTATGGTTGGTGTCTTTTGCAATGGTCAAAAGCGCTGTTTGATGTGGGTTTTCGCGCCAGGTGATATAGTTGGCGTGACTCATTAATTTAATTTTGAACTGTTCTTTTTCATTTTTAATGTAAACGTATGGTGCTAGACCATGTTCGCGAATCAGTTCTTCGAGTTCTGTTTGTGTAATCATAGGTGTTCCTTTCTACCACTCTACAGTGCCATCTTCATTGATGACAATCGTTTCAATGGTCATGTAATTAAAGGCTTGCTCAAGTCCTTGGTCGACAACATAATCGATTTCTGGGTCGTTATCACAATACCATTCGTCGAGATGTTCAAGCAACCATTGTGCCGCGTCGTCTTCACTTGTTGTGATATATTGGCGTGCGTAGGTTGATCTTGTGCGCCAAGGGTCATGGTAGTAAATTTCAAATAGTGTCATTCGAGTTTCCTTCCTAGTTTTTTACTGTTTCGATTCGTTCGAGTAGTTCTTGAATCGTAGCATGTAGCACGAGTGGGCTTTCGATGGTTTTATCCGTTGAATATTTTACACCCACGTATTCGACAAGCTCTTGTGCGTGTTCATCATATTCACAATATTGAATACGAACGCCACATCTCACGACATGTTCTTTACGTGGATATGCTTCAGATGTCACGGTCACTTTAATGCGTAAATCTGGTGTGATTGAAATCGTGCATTTCGTTTCGTCTAAGGGCTTGACACTTGGATAGAACGGTTCATCCAAGAAGACTGGCCCATAGTGCGGTTCAAGTTGTTGGTAGATGCGTTCCGCTAACGTTTCTCGTGTGAGCGGTTCTTTGGTAAGTGTGATGAATTCACGGTATTTTGTTTGTTGAGAGTTTGGTCCAATTTGTACGATTTCAGCGTTCATCAACTCATCATAGATTTCTTCTGCAAGTTCTTTCGCTTCAGTTTCGGAGTACACCTTATATGGGTCCAAATAGGTCTCCATTTTATGACTAAATGGATTTTGAGGCATTGGGTAGAGATATTTTGAGTAATGGAGTGTGTGGGTGAAGACATCGCGATAATCTAAATGGTAGTCGACTTTTGATTCACTATCACGGAATCGCAAATAAGTCATTGGGCTATAAGGGCCATTATAGGAGTCGTGATAGAGATAATCGTGTTCATCATCGATTTGTGGTTTGAGTGACTCGAAGCATTTATCGTAGTAAAGTACGAAATCGTTTTCTTCGAGGATGTAGACGAGTTGTTTCAAGACACGTGCTGCATTTAATTCTTTGGTCATGAGGGTTCCTTTCTAAACGAGATCGAGGAAGATTTTGCGAATATCGTCAGCTGTGACATCCAATTCATATTTATCACCGTTCTTTTCGATAGTAATATATTCGATACCTTTTGGTGCAATGCTGTTGAGTTCATCCACTAAGTCATCGATTTTTAATTTTAATAAATTCGGGTCAATTTCCAAAATTTCGTCTTCAGTTAGATGGTTTTCCAACTGATCCATGAGTTCTTGTTTAGTGTCCCATGTGCTGATTCGCCAATCGTCATTATGAGCATAAACAAGAAGCTGTACGATGATGTCGGTTTCTGGAGAAGTTGTCGAATATGTGTTTACGAATTTAAACATATCGATGTCCGATTCCACTGTTACGGTGTAGGTTTCTTTTTGTGCTGATGATTCTTCAATTTTTCGTAATGTTGCCATTTTATCCCTTTATTCCTAATTTTTTAAGATAGTCCAAATAAATTGTGAATATGTTCTGATAATTGTTTGCTACGATCAGATCCAATAAGTCGCTGAATTGTTCAACCCAGCCATCTTTTGTGGCACTGTTATGATAGTCTAATATTTCATATATGACATTTGCCGATAAACTAAGTGTCCATAATGGATTGTTCAGCATGAAAAGTTGTGTCACTGTTAATGTTTTTTCAAACGCTGTTGGCTTGTGTAGCATTCCATTTCGTTTTAACCGATATACTGTTTCCATATAGCCTTTATATTCGCTGTTTAAAATGAAATCAATTTGTTCTACTGTCAACTGAGATATTTTGCCGAATCGGTTGGTAATTTTTCTACGCTCGGTATCGGCTTTTGTTTTATTAGCTAATTTTATAAGATATTCTGGGTCTTCTCCGGCTGCCGCTAATCGAACCTCATAGTTTCCGTCTTTGATGAACTCATCACGAAAGAGACCTTTCTTGGCCATCTCTTCTCGAATAATTTTATTGCTGTGATGTTTCCAGAAATCATAATATTCAGAAGCGTGTCCATTTTGAATAAGCGTGCGAATGACTTCAAACTCCCCTCGTTTTAGAAGATAGTCGACTTCCAAACCTCTGTGTGCGATTTCGAGTAGAATATCCAGTTTTTCTTTTTCGATATAAGGCTTCAGGTCGGTGATTTCACCGTTGTCAAGTTTTTCGATAAATTTTGCTAGTCTCATTGGTTTCCTTTCAATATCGGAAGAGTGGTTTGTTCGGCGACGTGATTGTTACTTCACTCGAATAACCATCGTTAAATAGTTGGTGACATGTAGCAATAGCGTCATCGCGGTTTGTGTAGAGCCCATACAACCAACCGCTTCGATGTGTGTCTAGCTTTTCGTCGTAATTCTCTTTCATTGTGCTAACTGCGGTACAAACATCATATACAATGTCGGGCAATGCCTCAATAGCACATAAACTATCGTCACGAAAAATATCCCAATTGTCGAGAAGATCATAAGTGACATCGGCTAAGATAGACTGTCCGAAACGGTCGTCGTTCAAATGGAGCATGTCGAAGGGTTTTGAAACTTTGTGATTTTCGACAGTTGTGCAATGTTGAAATAATATCCCGTCCTCGATGCTATAATAAATATCCGTTAATTGTTTGTATTTTGTGAGGATGTCTAATCGGTAACTATTAAGGAGTTCGAGCAGACGGTTTGGATGGAGGGCTTCGATGTCAATGTGATGGGTGATGTAATAGTAGTCCATGTTTTGCCTTTCTTGATTTAGTTGTTACAATAGCTTTTGTAATTGATTTTGAGCGATTTCCAACCGCATTACAGCAACTAAATCATTTGTGCCATAAGTATTTCGAGCTCTGCGAATAATATTTGCTTGTGCTTTGATTTGTTCCAGATGTTTGATGATGTCTTGGTGCTGTGTCATATTTTTGTGCGCTTCATTGTTACGCATTTCAGCTTCAATTTGTTCTATCGTTTCGATGAGTTCACCTAAGTGATATGGTGTTAGAGTGATAATTTTTTGTAATTGTTGGTTTATGTGTTCCATGTTTTTCCTTTCTACTAGTTCATGAAGAATATGGGGTTTGGGGCTATGCCCCATTTTACAGCATTGCGTACGCAATGCCTGTTTAGTTTGATTTCGTGATGAGAGAGGGGATTGGGGCTTTGCCCCATTAAATAGCATTTTTTGCGTATGCAAAAAATGCAAAAAAAATTAGGAAATAGATATCTATTTCCTAATTCTTCGGATAAATGTAGGTGTAGCTTCCACCTGATGATGGGTTAAACCAACCACGGTAATTTTGGATTCCTGCAGGGTTCGCAGCATAGGCGCTACCACCATAGTTTGCTTCAAGTACTTGAATCATTCCGTCTTCACGAACATCGGTTACAAATGCAATGTGTCCATAACCCCCGTCGTTCCAAGAAATGAGTGCTCCAGCTACTGGCGCATTACCTGTTTTGAAGCCTGCGGCTGCGGCGCTAGCGGCCCACTGACCACCATTACCCCAGTAATCGCCAGCCCACGGTGCTAATACCTTAGCGCCCCATGTACACTGACCCCATGGATATGTGTTCGCATGCGGTGTGTAGTTTGGCACATAATGACTGACTACAGGTTTCCCTGTGACAATGGCTTCATTTTTTTTACGCTCCGCTTCGGCTTTTTTAGCTTCTTCAGCCTTTTTGGCTTCTTCAGCTTTTTTAGCTTCCTCAACCTTTTTAGCTTCTTCGGCAACTCGGTCCTGTTCAGCTTTTAATTCCGTTTCAGCATTTTTTAGCTTCAACTCACATGCGTCTAATTGACTTTGAATGTTCAATTTCTGAGCTTTCGCATCAGTTTTCCCTTTTAAATTTGTCAACTGAAGTCGGATGCTCGCCTGATTCACTTTCAAAGCATTTACATCTTCCGATAATTTCTGAACTTTTGTTTTTGGCGCCTGTTCAGTGGTAGGCGCCGCGGATTCATCCGCAAATACTGTCAACACGCTACCTTGAAGTGATGCAAGTAAAACACCACTGGCAACGAGTTTTTTCCACGTTTGTGTCATATTGCTATGGATCGCGTTCGATCTTTCCTTTCGTTTTGATACCATTAGTATATCACAATTCTACCAAATTTGCTACTCGGTATTGTTACAGTTCCGTTACAATTTAATGACTTTTCCACTATAACAATGTTTACCTTTTTGATAAACTGCGTTTGCTTCTTCTCGATTTAGAAGTTTATATACTGATAGTTGCCCATTACTCAAAGTCTTTTCGTACGTGATTTCATCATCTTCTGAAAAACTTGCTAAAGTTTTCGCATCAAAAAGTTCTTTTTCGGCTACCAAGGTCATGTCAACAATTAGTTGCATCACCCCTTCTCGAAAAGTGATTGGGGTAGTGACATTTAATTCACTATCATACTGACTCACATATACGTAATTAACTTCCATGCGCCAAGTCCTTCCCTAACTGTTTGATTCGATCAGGTCTAAAATCTGACCAAGGTTCTCCAATCTCGGGATACACAACAGGCATTGCTAATTTGACATCTTTTCCTTCCTTCAGCATATCGATATAAGCATCCATTTGTCCACTTTCCTCAATATTAACTTCGATGTAAGGAATGTTTTCTCGTGTCAATAGCATTTTTGTCTGCTTACATTTTACACAATTGTTTTTAGAATATACAATCGTATCATTTGGATTTGTTTCTTTTGTAATCATCTAATTCCTTTCCATTAAAAAAATAGAAACATGCGTTTCTATTTCTGAATGACCTGTCTCAACCACTGATGTAGTTCATGACGGTCATGGTGATATCCACTCATATAGGAATCGATGGCTGCTTTCATATCCAAATACTGTAAGTTTTTCAGCATAATTCTTGGCTCGTATCCAGCCTTCACTCTTCCGTTACGAGTAAAGATACTATGGTCCTGTTCATGAAACATAAATCTGTGATATTTTTTTTGCTCTTCTTGTAGCTTTTGTTCATATCTTGAGATTTGTGTTGTTAGATACTCGACGGTTTGTTGCCGTTCATCCGGATAGGTTACCGCATCGATTAACGTTTCCACACATTCTTCTTGTAAGTCAGTGCATATGGTTTGAAGAAACGTAGGTGCAATATCACATTCGTTGATGATTCGCATACAACCTCCGATATCACCTTTTTTTAATTTTCGAGTCAGCTGTTTCATATTTTCTTCAATATATGTAATCAATCTAAAGGTTCCTCCATTCGACCTCGTGTCAAATCCGTTAGACCTTTTGATGTCACTCGTTCAATTTTGGTAAATTTACCTTCAGAAAGGGTGGCCATATAAAACGATGGGATTGCTGGGTCATTCTTACACAATTTGGCATAATAAGTTGATGGTGTCAACCCTGTCATACCGTTAGTGGTGTAGTCTTTGAACCCATTTGCATTTCCGATATCATTTGTCAGTTGGACAACGAATTCATAACGTTCTTGGTCATTCGTCAATCGATAAACCGTCTGTTCGGGTGTTTTTTGCATATATCTCAACAAAGGGATATCGGAAATTCCGAGATCCCTTGTCAAGATGAGGACACGGCGTGCCATGCATCACCTCTTACCAGATTGATGCGGCTGTATCTTCGCCTGCTTGTTCTACAGATGCCCCTGCAGTTTCACCTACAGCATCTTCTTGTCCAAAGATTTTACCACGTCCACCGCGAACAAAGAGTTCTTCTGGTGATTTGTCACGTGCTTCAAGTTTCAAACGGTAGTACAAGTTACCTTGGTGTTCAGACTCAGTGAACGTAACTGTTACAACCGTACCTCCTTTAAGATAGTAGCCGAGGTTTCCGTCTGGGTTTTCATTGAAGTCAAACAATGAATAACGACCATCTGATGTTTCGATGTTTGCGAATTTACCTGGCATGTTTACTGTGAATTGCACTGTTGCTTCTGGGTTTGCTCCGATAGCAGCCACAACAGCAGCTTTAATTTCTTCTACTGGTGTTCCAACATTAAAGTTTGTAGACGCTTGGTCAGACCATTGTGCTGTGTCATTTGCTTTAAATGCGAAGTATTTGAAACGTAGAGTTCCTTTCTTTTGCGGGTTTTTAGACTGACTGATCTTCACGGCAAACAAATCAGCTGGTACACTTTCCAATTCACTTGGTTGAACAGACAATACCAAACGACGTGATGGTGTACCATCAATTTTAGTGCTTGGGAAGATTGATACAGGTGCAGTATAAGTAAACGTTGTTGACATATGATGTCCTCGTCAGACCACACTTTATGTGTGTTGCTTCTACCCGCGGCGTCTGACTGCCTTTCTTTATTTGTTTTGTTAAATTAGTGTTTTAAAATTAGGTAGATAATCTTAGTCCGACTCATTTTTACAAGATGTTCGTCACACACCTCAACCTTTTGGTATCATCATTATATCATGCATGATAGATACTGTCAAGGAAAATTTGAAAATTTTATCGATTTTTTGAGGTTGTGGAAACCTTTTTGATATCATTAGTATATCACGATGATATCTGCTTGTCAATAGTTTTGTAAAAAAAATTACAACCATTAAGATGGTTGTAATTCATTGCGCCACACGTCTGCAAAGTTTGCAATCATGTCGACGTATTCTTCTGTATCCAGTTGTTCTTCAATGGCCTGAAGTTCATCTTCAGTTTTCTTGAATAGTGACGTGTTATCCATATGGACATGAGCTGTGTGTGACAAGTTGGATATTTTTTGCTCACCAAGAATAGAGACAGATCCCTTTTCCCGTTCGTCGTTAGGTTTTCCGTAACCGTTCAAGGTTCGGTAATCACCAACACGAATTGCGTCAGCAAACTTATCCAATACCTTGAGTTTACCTAGTCGTGAGACGACACTAGGGTCACCTACTGGTGAATTATCCGGTAATGTTTCGATCATCTCATCGTAGTTCATACTTGGTTGACGTTTTGCTGTTGCATATCGTTTCAACTGAACACCTTCTTTTGTCAACCACGTACGGATAGTGCCTGGATGTACCTCATCATTTGAGTCAATGAAAATACTTCCACTAGTTGGTCGCATTACCCATGCCGTCATTTTGATAAAGGTAAACAAGTCAACTTCATCCCTATATTCCTTCAAGGCTTTGCGGATGAGGTCTTTGTCGATTGGTTTATTTACGATATCATCGTTTTGAAGGTATTTCACCAACACGGCATCGACTAGGGCTGGGTGGGTCAATCGCTTATCAACCACGGGTCCACCGTGTGATGTTAAGGTACCACCACGAGCCGATAATACTTCACCTTTTTCTTGGTCAATTTCAGCACGGTTGTTTGTATCTTTTGAAATCAAGAAACATGGCTCTGGGTCGATTTGTACCAACAATTTCTCAAGCTCTCGGTCTACGATTTGTTTGTTCAATTCTTCATCGATGTCAAACACATAAATACCATCCGTATTTGATGAAGGTACACGTGCACCATGAATGGCCAAGGCCTGTGCAATGATCCATGTCATCAACTGACCAATAATCCGCATTGAGACCGCTTTATTATTTGCACGCACTTTCGTATCAAATCCACCGTCCAGTACACCTGAAGCTGAGTTCAAAATCAATTTGTACCCTTCTTGCATGATGTTTGTTTCAATCCATTCACGGGATTGGAACTTGATGGTTTTCAGTTTTGATTTGATGGCAATGCGATGCTCATAAATTTCACGATAAATATCCTTACCGTGACCGTCATAGAAGACCCCCATGTTGATCAAAAGCATGGGATAATAGCCGGCGAAGTCTTGGTGGACGCTTTGTCCTGCTGATGTATATCGATACCGTTCTAATAGTTTCTCACTCTTAGATTTCTTATCGTAACAAAACGGTGTGAATTCTTCCGGGTCGATAATTTCATCACATTCTTCCGTCTGATGGAAAAAGTATGGAATTTCGTGCATAAGGTGGGCTGGATAACCCTCAACCACTGTCCGTGATTGAATTTTGATCAAATTGTACAGTTTCTGACTCACTTCTTTTTTTGGAATGAGTGAGACATATTTGTACTTCTCTTTTAGCTCCTTAATTTTTGCCCTATCACGCATTAATTGCTCGATAAAGATTTCAGCACCATGGATACCTCCTGATGAGAAGTTCACGTGCGTATATGAATCGACACCATTCGCGTCAATTAACGGCAAGTAGGTACCAAAAGTATCCAGCAACTCACGACGCTCTGCTTTTTCATGGGGCGCAATACCATATTGTAAAAAGTGGTTTGTTGATGTGTTCCAGTTTTTACCTCTAAATGCATCATAGAAGTTATAGATGGACATAAACTTGGCCAAATGAGCTTTGGCGGCTTTTGGGTTGTTCTTCAGAACCACTTGATAGACATTTTTGATATACCATTCTTTTGCGTATTCAAGGATGTCAAATTGTTCAATACCACGCTCTTTAGCAATATGTGGTGCCGGATACATGAAGTGGCAGGTTGGATAATCTTCAATCGGTTTATCTGGAGCAATAATGTTTTCTACAAACTTTGCCGATGAGGAATTCACGGTCACACCATTTCGATCCAATCGATCACCATATCGTTCTAGCAAGGCACGACGAATTTTTTCAGTGATTTCAAGTTTAGTTCCTTTGTAAACCACGTCCCGAAATTCTGTAATATCGTTGATATTATATAAGGTATCGGAATAGATATCATCTGAATGCCCCGATTTGTTCGATTCACTTTCGATGATTGATCCACCTAGCATACCAACCAAGGTCTTCAAACCGATCATGATTCGACCACGGTCAACCATGGACTCATTCAAATATCCACCATCGACCTGATTGGCATATTGCTCATATGGTAATGTGGGAATGCGGTGTGCCGTATTATCAATCAAACTATCTGAAAACTGTCGCAGTTTCGCGGGGGTTGTTTGTGTACGTCCCGCAACAACTGTCCGTTCGAAATAGTTCATCATCTGAATATCATAGGATAACCCATTATATGAATAATACCAACCCTCTTTGGGTTTTACCGCTTCCTCTTTTGTCCCTAGAAACTGGGACAATAATGAGTCACTACCCATACTTGGGATATGTCGTTTGAAATGCCACAACAACCTTGAAGCGTCGTGGGCAATGTTAAACAACTTGTGTTTCAGGCCTGAATCTTCGCAAGCTTTTTTAACAGCTAAGGCGTCTTCAGCACGCTCCACTAAGTAGTGCATTTCAAGTTCATTGTTTTCATCATATAAGCCAACGCAGAAGAAGTTATCATAGGACTCAATATCCCAGAATAGCTGTTTCTTGACCATTAGCTGTGTCCTTTCTCAACACGAGTAAAGACTTCGTACAGTACGGCTGCGAAATCAGCATTGCAATATAGAGCTGTATCAGCTCGACGAATCAACCATAGCTTCATCAACTCTGCATTTTCAAATGTAAAAACATCCCCTGCAATTGCAATACGGTAATGCCCATTTGGCTCGAGTTCCTTCACTCGCATACCCGGCTCTGTATAGTTACAGTCAATACGTAATCCACCGTCTGGTGTCCGCACATCAAGACGATATCGTCGTGTTTTGGTGAATTTGATAATTTGATTTTTTTCAAATACGGGTACTCGCTTCACTTTGTGTTGTGAGGCATATACACGTAAATTACCTTTGATTTTTTCTTTCAGTGCGTTGAATTGTGCTTGTTCCATTCATGTGCCTCCTTCCTATTGGGCCATTGCCTGTTCGATTTCCAAATCTAAGTTGTAATGGATTGGTGTTGTGAATCCATCCTTCTTGATTGTTTCAATCATATGAGGCAGGTCATCTTTTGTGTCCATATAATGTTGCAACTGACGTTCAAGACCTGAGTAGTTTCGTTTTTCCTCAGGGAGTACGATTTCAGCGGCAAATTCATTATACACTTCGACATGACTCATTTTTTCATCTTTGATGGTGAAACTCATGATTGGTTCACCAGAAATAAGAAATGTCATGTTGTTTTCATCAAATTTGATTGTCATACGCTCTTCCGTTTCTGTTTCAATTTTCAGGTCATCGTTTGTTAGTTCGGTAGCGGTGTCAATTACCATCCCCTTCTCTTGTGCAATTTTTAAAACTTCTTTTGTCGTTTCACATTTCATATATGCAAACTTCTCAAACGGCAGTCCACGGAATTGTTCTTGTAGGTGTTCAATATCATCAATCGCTGCAGATACATTCACACGCAAAGGTTCCGCCCCGAATTCACGCAATACCTCAAGGCTTGTATCCAAGTTGTATCCGTTGATGATGGCGTCATTTGCTCGCAATACGTTATCAGCGAAATCTTGGCGATCCTCATCAACATATTCGTCATTTGACGTATCATAATTCGCTTCAAACGTGTCTGACCAGTCTGGAATTTGTAAACATCTTCCATAATCCATGTTGACTGGTGTAGCGGTATCCGTTGTGACATCATACGCGACGATAAAGTTTGATGGATTATTTAATCGATCCATATTTCCTAACAAAACGTCAACAGATGCTTGTTCCAATAGAAATTGTCGGGCAGTATCTTCGGGCACTTTATTGTTCGATAACAATCGAACCAATGTATCCAGTCGTTCCTTTTGCGGTTTATCCACTACTGTTTCAGCGTATTCTTCGATACTGATAGCAACATTTGATTCAATAGCACCGTTACTCCCGATAGAAAGAACTCGCTCTACTTCATTGTCCTTTAGGAATACGTCTGAACGTGTCCCACTAACTGGTTGACCTTTGTGTTCAAATACTTCAAATGTATAATCGGCATGCCGGTGTGTGCTTACTAAATTGCGAGTCACACAGGCCGCAATACTTTCCGATACAGAAGAGTACTTATAATCAAACTTATTTTCCCATTCGCCTGAAATGGCTGGGTTTAGTTCGTCTAACTTAACGAATTGGTCAACTCCGTCAATTGTAACGATCCCTTTATGTTGTAGTCCGTTCAATTTCTTGTGACCAAAGTTTTCTAATGTAATCACGATGTGTTCCTTTCTAATGAGGTTCTATACTATCATTATATCATAGTTTGTAACTATTGTGCTATTATATATTGTTTTGCTATTTCCGAACGTTCCGCTCGAAACGAGCCTATTTTCGCATTTGGATTGGTCAAACGTTCGGAACGTCCCGAACAATGATCCAAAATGGGTGAAAAATACGATTTAATTCGTAAAAATCAAGCGTTTTTGGGTCATTTGGAGAGATTTGGAGAAATTTGGATTTCAATTTGGATTAAATGTTAGCGCTTACAAGCGCTGGTAGTACTGACTTTCTTATCTAACCTCTTATTTTTTGAAAAAAAGTTAGAAAAATTTTGATGAGTGGTCAGAAAAAATTTTTTTTGTGAAATCGATGCTTTGATGTTCAAACAATTCAAAATCCCATAACACCGGGTTTTGAGAACGCTTTCAAAAAATCCAAATTTCAATCCAAAATCGTCCAATTCACAAACTTGGCGGGTATAATAAAAATGCCAACGTTCGGATTTTACTGAACGTGCTCATTAATCCATTTTAATTCATCATCCGTAAATTTTACCGATCCTGAAAATTCTTTTCGATTTTTGAGCAAATCAGTTCGATACAGTTTCGATACTTGTATACCGACAACCTCTCCGTGTTCATTTAAAACGCCAGATCCACTACCTCCTGATTCGACATAATTGTCCGTCACCCACAAATGGTTGTGTTCATCTGTCACGATGGTCCCTGTCGTTTCATATCCTTGTTTCATTTTTCCATCAACCGATGGATATCCCAAAACCGTCAGCTGAGTCGCTTGAACCGTTTTGGCGACAGGATAATAGACATGCTTCGTATCCATGGTGATGATGGCTAAGTCGTCATAACCACCTCCGTCATATTTGTTTTTATAACGGGTCACATTTTTTACCGATACGATATGGAGATGCCCATCATCGACTGTTATGGTTTCCGGGTCTTTGTGACGCTCTTGTTCATGCACAACATGAGCGGCTGTTAAAATTTTGTTCGGTGCGATATAGACACCACTACCAAAACCTACAACATCATCATAATTTGCCGTAATTTTTACGACTGGTGTTTCATGAAATGTTCGCTTTTTCATGACGGCCACGGGTTGCATGTTGTGTAATGTATAAGCAAGTGGTTTTTCATAAAAAAAAGCAAGGCCTAAAAGACCTATGCCCAATGTGGGGATAATACTAAGTGTCACATTAAAACGCATATTTAAACGACCGATGGAAACCCCTAATTTTAATCGAGGAATCCTCCTTTCTGTAATTTAATAATTTTTGTGTTTTTGGCGAGCTTCACTAGAAATCTCGATATAATATATACATGTTCTAATTGCGGTTATTCGAGCAATGATGATCGAGTGGGTGCAATGAACATTTATGAACTTGGAAAATGGTTCGTTTCTGTATAGTAGAACCAGCGTTTTCAATCACAAATAAATAGACATGCGTAAACGTATGTCATTGCCGTTGTCTATCAACCTGCGGATTTAGAAATATTTCTAAAGAGAAGTCTCGATTGTTTCGTTTGTTTAAACGAAGTGTGTGGAAGGAAGTATCTTCTGTTTGACCACATTCAAATCAGTGACAAACCATCCACTTTAGTGGGCGGTAGTTGATAAAAAAAGCAAGACCTAAAAGACCTATGCCCATTGTCATGTTGACGTCCTCCCGGGGTTGAAACCCCGGGTTTTCTCAGACCGCTCGTATAAATCAAAAATTTGTGTTTCCATGTTTGTTTCCTCATTCTTTCGCATAGGCTAGTGTGGCTGCCAACATGACAGTTCCGTTATCTTTCTCACGCGCACGATTGACCGTCCAGCGATTGCAAATGGTATAGGTTCCATCGTTTGGATGGATTTCGAGATACACGCGCTCATTTGGCTCACGCATCATCTCATCCTTGATATAGTTCAAATTGTTTGGGTTGTCGTAGTCCCAGTGGAGCCAATCAGCTTCTTCAAACAAATTTGTCCGGTAGTTTGGTTTGAGTTCTTTAAGTGCTTGAATAGCTCGCATTAATACAACGTGGAACTCACATTCGATAAAGATAGTTTCATACTTTGTGAGGAGCACGTCCATGTCCTTTCCAAGTTCTTGCGTTCCAATCCATTTGATGTTTGCCATGTTTCTACCTCTTCTTTCTCCTAAAAAGCGAGTGACCTCGCTTCTACGCGTTGATTTGCGCGTTTTGTTGCCCAGACTTTTCTGAGCGTTTAATTGCTATAAACTTGCGACAGCATCCTCAATGCCGTATCCGGCCTCACGGCGTGCAATATAGTTATCAGTGAAAATGGCCGCTTGGCTAAAATCGAAGTTGGTTTGGGCATATGCCTTATCCAATAAGTAAGGTAATTCAGATGTCAGTTTCGCCTCTCTCAACCAATACCGCATGGTGTCGACGATTTCCAATTGTTTGGCCGTCAAATCACGGGCCCAAAGCGCACTTCCTGCTTGATACAATTGCTCGCGTGTCATGGTGGCGGTCATGGTAGTGGTTGTTTCCGTCATGGCCTTTAATTTATACCGAAGTTTGTTGACATCTTCTTCGTATACGTTAACCTGGGCGGGCTTTTTCACAGATAAAAATCGCTTTAGCATTGTAACATCTGGCTCGGCCTCAAAACGGTAGGCGTCATAAAATGCTTGCCACACAACCGGTGTTACACCTTTTTCAAATACAGTTTTTCGATACCGGGGATGGTATTTGACAACGGCCGCGCGAACCGTGGCACGCTTGTCTTTTGCAAACTCATCCAAATATAAACCTTCTTTGATGCGCTCGATAGCAACCTGAGCGTTTGTTTTTGCTAATTTATCCATGCGGGCCTCCTATTTTTGTTTTCAAAAAGAAATCGGGGTGTGGGGCGACGCCCCATTCAGGCCTTTCGTGTATACGAAAGGTCAAAATACGACAAAAAAAAAGAAAGGTTCAAATGAAACCTTAATAAATTGTATGTGTGCAAGTCGGTTCAAGACCAGTTTCTTCGAACATAGCTGGTTCAAGTTCAAGTGTAATCAGGTGAGCTTGTAGCCCCGTAGATTGCTTCAACTCATCCAGTTTGTTGATTCTAATCGGTTCAGCGATTTCATACTCCACCTTAAACAGTTGTACTTCGTGAAAGTTATCGAAAATAGCTTCACCTAATTGTACTCGAGTTGTTTTGCGGAGTAGTTCAGCTACGTATTCACGGTCTTCTGTGTATTCCATATTTTTACCTCATTCTCTTATTTACAAACAACCCACTCATGTGTAATGTGGTGTTCGTGTGCATAGGTTTTACGCGCCAGTTCACGAGCTTCATCTTCGCTTTCGGCCCAAACGTGATAATAACGCTCGGTACATTTATTCACGCCCCAATTGCATTTGTAATCATATAGGCGCATTTCAGGATGCTCTTTTCGGTTCACCCGAAAGTTGGGTGCGGGTCTTCCGCTGTCGTAACGTTCTTCGTCAACACGTTGAATCATTGCTTCCATATTTGTTACCTCGTTTTTTCTACTATTATACGAATGACGGGATTCGAACCCGCAAGATGGGAATCGAACCCATGTCAGTGCTAACTGAGTACCCAGACCTGTCTACCATTCCTACAGACAGCAATCCATTCGTACCAAAAAGGGAAGAGCTACTTCCCAAATGCTCAGGAGGGATTCGAACCCCCGCTGAGCTTGCGTGTGTCCCGGGTGTCCACGTTCTGTTGATATCACTTGGATCCCCAAATCCAGAGGTGATATGACGATGAGATGAAAATTTACTTCGAAAACTTTCGATACAGTTCATCTTGCGATGCGTCCATATCCATATCGATAGCCTTGTGGTTTTAACGTCTTTTCCTTGACGTTGTCCGGAGTGAATAAATCACTTCCGTTTAGTGACTGAGGTTATTTATTTTTTGGATATGGTGGAACGCCTTCAATCGTTTCATCATGCCCTTTTCCAAGGCTTACTAAAAATGCAACTGGCAAAACTAAAAATACAAATACACTCATCAATGCTTCAATCATAGTTCGTTCCTCCATATTTAAAAAATTTGTTTTCAAAAAGAAATTGGGGTGTGGGGCAAAGCCCCATTCATTGAGGTCCGAGTACTCGGACCTCTGAATGAGATTAGGACAAACCTTCGGTTGGCTCATAGTTGATAGTTCTCATAGTGACCATAGGTTGACGAATCACTTCGTCGTCCATATAACTTTTGATAGCTTCGGCATTAATAGTCGGGTGAGCAAACCGCACAACCATTCCATTTTCGCATTTCAATCCACGCAGCTCTGTAGGTGCGATAACACTGTTTGTGGTGTTCCGTTGTACCACGTTATTTATTTCGATCCACGCACCTTATATAAAGGTACGGCAGCACATTCCTATACTGCTGTGGCCTAACCAGTTCTCACGTAGTTCCGATTGTCCACTCCGTGTTATCGGGTCTCGATAACGGACCTCTTATGAAACGTGAAAGGTCCAGAGTTTGATGCTTAACGGAATTCGCATCAAATTGTTCCTACTATTAGTATATCAGAACTGATATCAAAAGTCAACTCTGTATACACGAAAATTGATTTTCAAAAAGAAATAGGGGTGTGGGGCAAAACCCCATTCGTTGAGGTCCGAGTATTCGGACCTCTGAATGACACTTAGAACAGACCTTCAATTGGCTCAAAGTTGATAGTTGTCATGGCGACCATACGTTCGTAAGCGACACCATCTTCCATGGAATTTTTGATAGCTTCCACATCAACAGATGGGCGAACCAACCGTACGATAGTTCCCAGCTCGCGGAATTCATTCAACTTTTCCAACTCAACCGTTTGTGGTAGTGTTGCTGTGATACGAAAAGCTTCAACACCGTACATAGTGTCCATTTTTCCGACTTCGATGACGGATGTGTTTTTGATGTTGGTCCAGATGTCTCGTTCGTATTTATCCAAGCGCGCTTGGTCCATTACGTCTGGCTCTGTCCATCCTTTTTGTTCTGGCGCGAGTTTCAATAGTTTCAAAATGCGTGCTTCTTGTTCTTGTCGTTTGTTCATCATTTTTTCCCTTTCTAGTTTTGTGCTAGCTCTAAAGCTTCGTTAATATCATAGCCGTTTAAGCGATAGCTGCGATAGCGTTCCGTAAAGTCCATGGTTTTACCGTAGTCCAACCCATATTTATAGACAGCAGTATCAATCAAATATTCCACTTCGTCACGCAAATTGCCTAAACGGTATTGAATCAAACCTACTCTCTCAAGGTCGCGACCAGATAAGCCACTTGCCCAGGAGTCGTACCCCGCTTGATACAATTGACCACAGGTCATGGTGCGTGCCATGGTAGGGACAACCTCATTCATGGCATCGAGCTTTAATTGCAATTTACTGAGTTGAAACTCACCAACTTCAGCAACTGCTTTTGGTTGTCTAACACTTAAAAAGCGTGTGAGCAGTTCTTTGTCTGGATGTTTGTCCTCGTACAACAAGGAGAAATAGGTTCTCCAGACTGCAGCGGTTATTTTATCAGTCAACATGATTTTACGAAGGTTCGGATGGTGTTCCACAATTGCTGCACGAACTGTTGCTCGTTTATCCGTCATGAATTCATCAAGGAACAATCCTTCTTTTACTAATTCAATAGCGACATCCGCATATTTACGGGCTTTTTTGTAGCGTTGTTCAAGCTCTTTGTCCATGATTTTCTCCTTCGTTAATCTTGTTTTCAAAAAGAAATCGGGGTGTGGGGCAAAGCCCCATTTAGGACCTTCCGAGTATTCGGAAGGTCATTGGTTTTCTAGCACAAGCGACTCTAGAAGTTCTCTCCCGGCCAAATAGTTGTAAGAGTTGGCAAGCAGTTCACCAAAATGTCGTTCAAACTTGTCCAGAACCTCTTCTTCCTCGGCGGCCCGATAATAAGCATTGATATTCCGGAGTTGGTTAATCGACAAGCCCTTGGCCCAGGCTGGGTTTCTTATTTTGTACACTCTGTTTGTATCAATGTCTGTACGTTTAAGTAGCGAATGCGCGGAATACATCGTATCCCGCCCGAAAGTCATGTGATTTTGCCAATAATTGGTCAAAATGACGTTCGAAACCATCCAAAACGCCATATCTATCAGCGTATCTGTAGAGCCTATTCATATTCTTGATTTGTGTGATCGACAATCCACGTACCCACGCTGGGTTTCCGACTTTGTAGAGTTCAACCGGTGTCATTGTGTTTTCAAGCACACTCATCTCTTGCGCCAATGCTCGAGCTTTTTGGCGATAAGCTAGTCGAATCGTGGTCAACTCAGTATCAGGTCGCTGGTTCATCACGTGTGGACGACGCCTCTCAAGTTGCTTTCTCTAAACTGACTAAAGGTGCTCACGTGCTTGGAACTGCGGTCGTCAACTACTCCTCACTCGGTGACTCTAGTATGGTGACGGATTCTGCACGTGTTGTCGAATCCACCTTGAACGGTGATGCGATTGTCTCTGGTGCCACCACGGTTGAGAAATCAACAGTCAATGAAGGCACCTTCATTGATGGCGATGCCCGCGTCATCAATTCAACGGTTAAGGCTGGTGCTTATGTATCGGGTGATGCCGAAGTAATCAACTCAACTGTCTACGAGGACCAATCTGTCATGGGTGTTCGGCTGGTGGATGGTGTTTCGACACTGGTGGAATCGGATATCGACTTTTCTTTCCTTTCACAAACAAAGGGACTGGAACACTAAAAACTGCAAAAAAAATAAAGGCTTAGGATGTTCTAAGCCTTTTATTTACAGCTTGCGTACCTGATGATGTGTTCGACTTCGATGCTTCCATACGCGTCGCAGAAGTCGTCAAACCATGTGTCCATGATGTCCATCCGGTCAATTTCCCGCAATTCTTTTTCCGCTTCAAGGATGTTGTCGATTGCTTGAATGCTGATGGTTCGTGCCCACAAAGGATTTCCGGCATCGTACAAAGCTTTCACACTCATAGTACGTTCCAAAGTGCTGAGGTTTTGAAGTTTGAGCGCCTTCGCCTTTAATGCATAAGCTTCACGCATATAGACCCGGTGGTCTTGTGTGCGGATGAAGGTCTCCACGGTCTCAAGTGAGACATTGGGGTCATTACATATGACTTCTTCTGCTGTAGTCCACTCTGTAGAGCTCCGTTCCAGTCCTTGTAAGGCATATTCTGGATAACGTCTGATGACGCAGGCTCGGACATATTCATCGGGGTCATTGAGATAGAGCTCAGGCCACATCCCTTGTAGTGCTAAGCTTTGACGGACAGAACTGTACGGATGGTTCTTCCAATTTTCCCAACGCTCTTTCGCATATCCGTGTTCGATGAGCCGGTGAATGATTTCGTAGTCCTCATCCTTGAGCAGTTCCTCTACTTCGATACCATTATTGGCCATCACATATCGGATGCCCCGTGGTCCATTTTCTATCCAAGGTTTAAAGTCATGGATTTCACCTTTAGCAAGTTTGTTTTTAAATGTTTGTAATGACCAATCGTTTTGCATGTTCTTTCCTCCGTGAAAAAAAAACGGAGGAAAAACCTCCGTCTTAGCTATGAGCTTCCACACTCAATTCGGCAATAGTTTTGATGATGGTGTCAATCTTGCGTGTACCGTTAGGAACTGTAACAGTTCGTTCGAATTCATCTTCGTCCACGTGGTAGGTCACTTCGATGCGATCTTCAGGCCAAGAATATTCGTAGTAGTCCGTTTCGTCATCATAGATATGCTCGGTTTCATTGAGCAAGGCCTGTTCATAAATGTCTTCATCATCAAGAAGAAAGACGGAATGTTCACTGTTTGTATACAGTACAAATTCACCGTCACCATGATTGGTATAACCAACATATCCATCCGTTTGATTTTGCTCACCAGCGCGCTCGAACCATTCGTCAAATGAAAATTCACCTGTATTGTTGACGATACCATAGGTTCCGCCATCAACACCGCCCATGCTGTCAATATCAAGGGTTGACAATAGATTGTCCATGTTTGATGTTTCTTTTTCGTGTACAAACATGAAAGCATATTCGTCACTGTCATTGATAGTCACGTTATACACATAATAGACACCGGGCAGGGCTGTAGTTTTAATGGCATTATATTCACCAACTGCAATCTTTTCATCAAGTGTTGTGCGTGCAACGTGTTCATATGTTGTTTTCATGTTTTGTACCTCGCTATTTGTTTGTTTTCGGAAAGAAATAGGGGTATGGGGCAAGGCCCCATTTTAGGCCTTTCGTGTATACGAAAGGTCCTTTGTTCACAAACTGCTACTAAGTATGGGTATTTCGTTTGTAGTAGGTTCGTTTCAAATCACCTACCATTTCACTCAGGTCGCTATGGGAACAGCCACGCCCATTTGGACCAATTAATAGGTCTAAGATATCGACCACGCGTTCACCAAGATAGACCTCATCCAATTTTTCACGGGCATCGCGTACACGCTCAATTGCTTGAGCGCTGATGTCGTGCGCCCATCTTGGGTTGCCTTGTTTGTACAGTTGCTCGCGTGTCATGGTCCTTTCGAGTGTTGACAACGGTCGAATGACGCTCATTCGCTTCAATTCCAAGAGTTTAAGCTTTTTGTTAATTTTCAGGTCATAGTATATGTCCACGTCTTCTGGGATTTCGAGGTTTAGGAATGCGTTCAGTACGTCCTCTGTCACATTTGGTTCAGAGCATAGGACATTTAAAATGATAGCCCAAACATCATCAGGCAAAGCTTTTGTGTGAGGTTTAATTTCAGCTTCGCCTTCGGTTGGTGACTTCAGACCAAGTTTCTTTTTGGCCCAGATATACTTGCAGCTGACTGGTCTACCCATGGTGTTCTGTCCCTCGTCCATTCAGTTCGTCCAATAATTGATTGTAATAGTATCGCACAAGATGTCGAAATTGTTCAAGTTGTGAATGAGTGATGTAGTCACCTGTTTCTGCATCACGCAAGTCAGCTTCCACCTCTTCCATGGTAACATCACCTCGTAGTAGTTGATGCGCGGTCTCTTGCGCGTGTTCTTCAACTGTTGGGAGGCTTTCTTCGTAGGCATCACGAGCGTTTTCAATAGCGATTACCATCCAATCATAAGCGTCGGGATGCATTCGACCGATAGCGGTCGCAAAAAACTGGGCGAAGCTCGGACTGTTTTCCATGGCCTGTGTGAAACCTTCCGCCAAATTATCACTATAGTCGTTGATGTTGTATTCCGCCATCATACGTTCGGTATCACGGTCATATACTAAGGCCAGAAAGTCCAGTTCTTGATCATCTCTGTATTGGTGAAATAGTTGTCTAACTGATTTAAGTTTCTTGTTCATTTATTTTCCTTTCCATGTCTGCTAACGATTTCGTTCACGAGTTGCCATCTTTTCTGCATCGTGCAGCCATGACCGTTTGCTATGACGTCATCAAATATGTCACTAATTTTGTGGGCTAATCCGTAGTCATTTAAGTCGGTTTCGGTGTTAAACACTTGGCGGATAGCTCGGGTGCTCAAACCTCTTGTCCAGCTTGGATGTTTTTGGTCGTAGAGTTGTTTGGTTGTCATGGTGCGCTCAAGTGTGGTCTGGACATGACGAATCCCTTCAATTTGTAAGCGAAATATTTCAAATGTGGTATGATAGGTGCTTTCGTATTCTGTCAGTCCCTCTGGTATACCAAGCTTCATGAAGGTAATCAGAACTTCCGGGTCGGGATCTACCATTTTGACCAACTTTTGATAGACCGTTTGCCAATCTGTGGCGCTCAATTTGTAATTGAGAGCCTCTTTAATGTAGGCTGGGTCTTTACGTACTACTTCCATTCGCATGCTTGACAAAGGATCGTGGATGAGGATGTCGAGCTCATATCCATTTTTTACCAAGGTCTCACGTACTGATACGTCGGGGTGTTTTGCCCAGTTTTTGTACTGGTCTTGCCTCTCACCATGCGTAATGCTGTTGACTATACCCTGTATATGGGACTCATAGTCACTGTAGTTCATATCATCGTATGTGTTTAAAAGTTCATTCATATTTTCTCCTTGGAACTTGCTGATTCACAAGTTCTTTTTTTATTAGCTCGAAGTATAATATTCAAGTTTAGTCATTTTTGTTGCTTTCCATTCGCATTTGGATGAATGCGTGGAGTTCTTCCAGTGACTTGTTGGTTGATTCCTTCCACATGACTTCATAGATATCGTCCAGCGTTAAGTTTTTGGCCCATAGCGGTGACCCGGTGTCATAGAGTTGTGTGACTGTCATTGTTTGTTCAATGGTTGTAGCTTCACGCTCCGATGCTTTTTTGATACGAATCACATCGGCCAGCTTCACCTGTGACGTGATTTCTGATTGTTTTACTCTTTGTTCGTTCACTAAGAGAAACATTTCATATTGTTCAATGTTGGGTTTTGGTTGCGTAACATAGTAGGCGTGGATGTAGTCGAACAATGACTTGTCTCTAAAATAATAAGGTAGATACTGCGGATTCCGTTTGAGGGCAGACATTCGAACCTGAGGATCCGCATCGTTAATGAACGTTTCAGGAAAATAACCATATTCAGCCAAAACTCGTCGAATGTCAGGGTCATACGAATCTTTCCATGCCTCATAATATTCCGATTTGGCACCGTTCGCAACCAATTTGGCATGCAATTCAACTTCTCGTGATTCAGCCATTTGCTCTAGAAACAATTCATTCTGAATGAGGGCATGGATATAACGGTCAGGTAAGTGCGTAATAGGAATATCCCTATATTGCAATTTTCCGGTTCGCACCAACTCCAGAAATTGATCCATCAGGTCTTGCCCTGGTTTATCGTTTTGGATATCACTTAAAACTTGTTCAATTTGGAAAAGTTGTTCAATTTTGATTGTCATCAACCTTCTCCTTTCTGTTTTTGCGACGGCGGTCGACTATCTCTTCTAGTTTCTGCATCATGATGTAGTGGTCCAACTTAGCAATATGACCACCGATGTCCGCCTCGTTTGTGAGCGTTTTATCCATGATTTTATCATACACGTTTTCTCGGAACTGGATAAGCTTGCGATTTTGCAAAGCCTCCTCCGCAAACAAAACAAGATGGACTTGATGGCCCGTCAGGCCTTTGACCCATAGCTGACTGTTTGCCATATACAACTGTTTTGGACTCATTGTAGCTTCGATTGCTGTTGGTACGAGTTGTAGCGCCTCATATTTTAAGGTCAATGCCCGGCTATTATTTTTTTCCAACCAATTTTTCAACGTTTCGGTATCAGGATTCGTACATTGCATGAGAGCAAATCGTTGCATCATCCCATGACCACTGCTACGTGGATTGTCGTAAGCATATCTAAGATATGCCTCCATTATTGTTTTTTCTTTCGTCATATGACTAACCTTTCTGTTCTAAGAAAACAAAGGCAACTGTCTTGCGACAAGACAAGAGATGCGCAGTTTTCGCAGTCTTTAGTGGTCATCGTTGGGGCCAATACGGTGTTCCTGCTTTAATTTTTCCACTTTTGTTGATATGCTTAGGATATCACCCGAGTCATACAGATGATCGAATTCTGATGCTACTAGTTCCTTGTCTTGTAATTGACATTCTGCGTACAAAATGTTGGCAGTTTGTCGACCGGTCAAGGTCCGATACCAATGTTCTGACTGTACACTGTATAGTTGGTGTACATCCATTGTACATTCAATAGCGGTCATTGGTTGTTCCGGTTCTTGTAATTTGAGCTCAAGCGCTTTCACTTCCAGTTCTTCATACGTATTGGGAATTGCTCGTGGGAGAGCGTTAAGTAAGATGTGGACCAATTCAGGCTTTGGCTTTACCTTGTTTAACAGGTCTCGGGTCATGAGGTTTTGCACGGACCCGTCTTTTAGTAGGTCTGGCAAGAATTCACGATGGCGATATCCAATTTCCAACCGAATTCGCGGGTCTTCATCCTCGAGCAGCTCTTCAATATATAGGTCGTTGTGGATTAGTGCTCGTTGCTGCCCAGGTGTTCCCTTTATCCAAGTTTCTGGGTGTTCAACGTGTCCATATTTTAACAACCTCGCAAGAATTCTGATATATTGTGATGTTATTAGGATATCTAAACAGTCACCTTTGATGGCCATTTCAACCCACAAAGACTTGTATTGTTCATAGTCCTGCTGATTTTCAGGTGTTAATTGACCCGATTCGACTGCTTGCTTAAATTCTTCGTACTGCATCTTATTCCTTTCCGTCTAATTGTTTTTGCTTCACTTGATTTGTGATCATATAGGCCGTCGACAGATTGCCTTTGGTGAGCAATGTATCAAACAGTGGTAGTACGAGCTCTTTATTTTGCAGCATTTGTTCGGCATAAAGTACGTTTGCAATGCGATCGGCTCGAAGTTCTTGTGTCCACATCGCATTTCCGATTGAATACAATTGCTCCCTGGTCATGGTACACTCAAATGCATTCGTTTGTTCTTGCTGCCACGCTTCAAGCTTAAGTTGTAACGCTTCAGCCCACAAGGCACACCAAGAGTCGATGGGCCCATGAGGCATATACTCAAGAAAGGTTTTGACCATTGTGTAAGGCAAAGTCTTCTTAATGCTAAGTGCTCGACAAATGTCCTTCCACGAGTGTATGGCGAGTAATTGTCCGATTCGCTCTGGTTCTTTTTGGACGACACACACGCCCACATTTACATCATAATCGCTCACGAGCAGGTCCAAGCAATAGCCATGTCTGATTAAGGCACTTTTGACAGTAAAGTTTCCGTTCGTTGCCCACTCACGGTAATGTTCCTGACCGTGACCCGCCCCAATTAATAGGCTGAGTAGTAGATAACTATTGGTGGCATAGATAGCTTCCGGATAGGTGCCTTCGATGGCTAAACGTTTCCAATGTTCTTTGTTGGGGTCATCGGTCAGCCAACCTGACTTGAATTTTAATTGTTCAGGCTCATTGATGAGTTTCTCAGCGACTGATTGCTTAAATTCTTCGTACCGCATGATGATTTCCTTCCTAATATATTATGTCCATTTGGCATGCTTCCAATTCGTCGTTTGATGATACAAATGCTTCATCATTTCTTTATAGGCCTTCATCATGGACTCGACGTCCTCATAGCAGGTGCATTCATGCATATTCCGCAGAATGTACTCGATTTCGTTGATGGCATAGGGCTTTGCCCAAAGAGGATGACCTGCCGTAAACAACTGTTTTTGTGTCATGGTCTTTTCAATAACGGTTGGTTTATGTATGAGGGACAGATATTTTCGTTTGACGGCTTCTAGTGTGACATGGTCATGAAATTCGTTACGGTCAGCATTTTCTAATACCTCCTTTAAGAGGTTAACATCAGGTTCTACTAGGTCGCAATATTCTTGCCATTCAGTCATATTTTTCTCCTTTAAAGGGCGCAATTAGCACCCACATTAATTTTAAACAAAAAAAAGGCCATCTAGTTATGCATTTCTGCACCTTCGATGACTTCTAATACTATTAGTATATCACGTTCGGTATCATTTGTCAACTCATTCTTGCGTGGATCATTTGTTGATGGATACTAACCATGTCCGTTGCGTATAGTGCACCGTCTGTTTGTAGTTTTTCATCAACAAAGTCAAACATAGTTTCAGCAAATTGGTCTTCATTTTGGTTCGCGAAATATTTTGCATACAGTATAATTTTCCAAATGGTGTCTGCGTCATAGTTCAGGGCCCATAAGGAACTTCCGCTTTCATATAATTGAACTGGTGTCATGGTTGCTTCGATAGGGCTTGGTTCACTTGTCATGGCTTGATATTTCAGCTTGAAGGCTCTAGTCAAGTGGTCCTCTTCGTAGTCAGGGATAACCGTTTCGACATATTCCCGTAGAACGTCTAAGTTTGGGCGTTTTTGGTGACTTAACAAGTCACAAAATACTTCTCGGTCGTGTTCATTAAAGGTCCGTTCGAGGCCTAGCTCAAGATGGATTTCCATGACGGCTTCACGAATGTTAGGGTTGTCATCATGAATATAGTGTTCCGGATAATAGCCATGCATGGCAAGTTCGAGGCGTACATCTTTGTTTGGATGGTCTCTCCAGTCGCGGTAACGGTCTTTGTGCACACCATCACGGATGCATCGGATGATGGTTTCATAACCATCCATACGAATGGTTTGGTCCACGTTAATACCGTGCTTGGCTAGTAGGTAGCGTTCAGTTGTATAATGTCGGTCCGCAAAATACGGTTCAATGTCCGTGATTTCACCAGCAAGCAATTTGCGTTCAAATTCTTGTTCTTTTTGTTTGTTCATTGCTCGTCCTTTCTGACAATTTATGGCTGTTTGTTTTCAAAAAGAAATTGGGGGTATGGGGCAAAGCCCCATTCAGGCCTTTCGTGTATACGAAAGGTCAAAAATCCGAAAAAAAAAAAAAGAAACACCCACGGTATTTGTGTGCCACAGGTGTTTGCTTTCACTTTTTACAGCCAACCGTCAATGTTTCCATATCGATTCCAAAACGCGTCAGTACCCATGGTTTCCCAGGCACCGAGGAATTGCTCTTCATCAGCGAAATATAGCTTGCTATTGCTTAGGTACACGATATCTTTGATCATTTGTGGTGTCAATCCACTGACCCAATGTACATCCCCGAGTTTGTACAGACTGAACTCATCCATGGTTTTGATGAGGGCTGACGCCGGAGTAATGGCTGCTTCATATTTGTTCTGTAAAGCTTCGATGAATCCGGTCGATAGTCCCAAACCTTGTGGGAAACATTTGATTCGTTCGAGATAGATTCGGAGATGCTCTGCATTAATGTGCCGTTGTTTGTAGAATTTGCGCGCAACTGTCACCAAAGCTTTTGTGTTAGCGGTTGGAATAATTTCTTCAAAATATTCCGGATGTGCAACGACAACAGCACCTCGCACGCCGTCGTGCTTATCATTTTTGAAAAGCTCAAGATAAAGTCCTTTCTCAGCAAGAGCGATACGCACACGCGAATCAGTGTGTTCTTTTAATTCATCATAGCGCTCTTTCGCGTATCCGCCTCGGATAAGCTCAATAATGGGTTCGACTGCTTTGGTGTTTGAGAGTTGTTCAATACCGAGTCCATTGCGAATTAATTCCGCATGAATTTCATTTGTTCCTGTTTGGACATAGTAATCCACGTCGATCGGAAGTCCTGCTTTTAGTTCCTGCTTTAATTCGGTCATTCGTTTTTTCATGGTTTTTCCCCTTCAGTCTTTTGATTTCAAGAAAGTCTTGGGGTATGGGGCGATAGCCCCATTTCAGCTGTTCGCGTATGCGAACGGAATGTTCTCAATCTAACCAGTCTGGGCGACGTTTTTCACGGTCGACGATATCTAACATCGTTTCGAAGTCACAACCAGTCCCGTCGGTGACCAAGGCATCGAAAATTCGTGCCACTTTCTTGCGGTTATTTTGTAATTCTTTTTCCGCATATTGCACCCGCACAATAGCTTGTGCGCACAAGCCACGCACCCAATGAGGACTTTGGGCCTCATACAATTGCTGGTTAGTCATGGTTTGGTGAAAGGGATCAATGCGACGTTGCTGTGCCTCAATTTGTGCTTCAAATGCTGGAATGGTTTCGTCTAACCGTCCCCGATAATAGGCTAGCCCTTCCGGCAATCTGTATGATAAGAAATCGGTTATGGTATCAGCATCGACGGTCTTAGATATACGAAGGGTTTCGTATATGAGCGCCCATTCATCATACGTAAGCAACCTTTTCTGTTTTTGATAGGCCAACACATATTTAATAGATTCCGGATACCGCGTCATGATGGTTGTGCGAATATAGGCGGTCTCATCTTTGGCTAGTTCCTCGAGCAGATATCCATTTTCAGCTAGTGTTTCCCTTACATAGATGTTTCCTTCAGATTTGTCACGCAACCAATCAAGATACTTTTCTTGTTCGTGCCCTTGCTCAATGGCGTGGCACCGCTTTTCCCATACTTTTTCCATATTAAAATTCATCGTGTAAAAATTGATCATAATATTGGGCTAGCAAATAGCGGAATTCATCGATTTGTGTATCGATGCTTGGATTTCCGGTCTTTTGCAAATCCGGTTCGATTTCACTCATTGTGACTTCACCAGTCAACAACTTGCGGGCCATTTTCTGAGCCTGACTGTCAACTGACATGACGTTTTTACGTGTTTGACCAATCAGGTCTAGCAAGTTGGTGTAACTATCAGGCTTACAATTGGCAACCACGTGTGCAATAAAGGTTGCAAAACTTGGACTGTTGTCGATCGCTTGGGCAATTCCTTCTGCAAGGTTATCGCTATATTCGTTTACGTGATAGTCCGCGGACATCTGTTCAGTATTTCGGTCATAAGCCATGAACAGATAATCAATTTCTCGGTCGTCTTCATATTTGTCCAAATGTTCTTGGACGCCTTCTATGTGTTGTCTGGTCATTGTTTTCCTTTCTAATAGACGCCATATTTTCGTTGTTGCTTTTGTAGTGCTTCGATATATGACATGCCGTTTGCACAATCCTGCACATATTCACCAACATAGTCATCAGGGCGTGCCCCATAGGTATTTAATTGGTTTTCGATGTCGTAAAACCATTCAATTGCTTTTACTTCCAAGCCTTTGGCCCATAGTGGACTGCTTGATTGATACAGTTGTTCCGGTGACATGGTTTTCTCAATAGCTGTTGGTACAAGGTCGTACATGGCAAGTTTGGTGTGCACAGCTTTTTGAAAATTTTCTGACGTTTGTTTAAACAATTTGTTGCGTGTGATGGCTAGTAGTTGTGCTTTTTCTGGTTCCTTCTCGAACAGAACGTCCGTGTGCATGAGGTTTGCACATTTTGTATCGAGGTGTTCGTCGTGCCAATTGAGTAATTTAACGATACCGGAAAAAATCAGTAACATCACTATGAGATAGGGTACGAATCGTACTTCCATTGGTATTCCTTTCTTTAGTTTGTATCATATGGTGTGCCAAATTGTCAACGTCAAGTCCACTGAAAAACACCAATTGTCGTTCTTTCTTGCTCTGCCATCAGTTCCGAAAAGACCACTTCCACTTCTTCCTTAGTAGGTGTCATACAAGAGAATTCCTCGCACACTGACCACACGTCGACGAATGTCAAATCTCTAGCCCACATGGGACTTCCCGCCAAGTACAAATCTGCACGTCGCATATTGGCTTCGAGCAGAGTCGGATTCCGTGACAAGGCGTCATATTTCACTTCCATATACGGATTGTCATAGCCTTGTTCTTCACGATATTTAATTTGTAATTTGATCACTTCCAAATCCGCTGTAACTTCCATTCTCAATCAAGGCAACCAGCACTTCCGATTCGAGTGTTCCTGCCAAAGCTTCCACGTCGCGACCCGTGCGTGCTAGAAAAACCCGTCGTTCACTGGTTTCGTCAGTTAACACATCGTTGATGTCATAGTTGCCTTCACGCAATTCTTGTTCCAAACTTTTCATGTTTTTTCTCCTTTGGTGCCCACAAATGCGGGCAATTTTTTAATCAAACTGTCTCAATAGTTCCCAATTGATTTGGTTACCGTCGTATAAGTCGTCATAGATGTCGATTAAGTCATCGAGACGCTCTTGTTCTACCGCTGTCTCACGATATTCGTGAAGGACACTGGCCAAATTATAGGGCATTCCAAGTACCCAATGAGGGTCGTTCAGTGCAAATAACTGTTTCGAGGTCATGGTGGACCGTATGGTGTCAAGTTCCGTTTGATACGCTGTTGCATAAACTGTGATAACATCCTTTTTTCCAACGCCAAACGGGGACTTGAGTTCGACAAAGGGGATAACGAGTTCTGGTGTCGGATTTTCGCGGATAAGGGTTTTGACGTAAATCCAGTCGCCCCAGTTATTCTGGGATAGCAATTCTCTGATAGTTTCCGGGTGTTGATTGAAGGCGGCATGCCGTACACTTTCATTTTTATCACGGATGAAAACTTCGGGATAATACCCGCGTCTAGCAAGGGCTCTTCGAACATCACCATTTTCATGGGTTTTCCATGCATCATAATGACTTTCAGCATATCCATGTTCAATTAAAGCAACAAGTACGCGTGGTTCATTTCGCTCAGCTAGCAGTTCCACATGCCGACCATGCCGAGCTAACTCAACTCGTAACTTGGCCTTTCGCAAATTCATACATTTTTCGAGGTCATAATCACCTCGTTCAATGTCACTTTTGATTTTTTCGATTTCTTTGGTTCCGATTTGAGTCATTTTTTCTCCCTATTATAAAGAGCCACCATAAGGTGGCTCTTGTTGTTATTCGTTATTGAGATTAACTGATGGCACAGTTGTTTTTGCTTTTTCGTCAGCCTTCACGAGGTCGACTTTTTCAAATCCGAACATTCCAGCAATCATGTTGGTTGGGAAACGACGGATCTTGTTGTTGTATTTGGTGGCAACTTCGTTGTAGTCGTTACGGGCTACGAAAATACGATTTTCAGTACCTTCAAGTTCTGTGATTAAGTTTTGCACTTGTGTATCTGCTTTTAGTTGAGGATAGTTTTCCTGTACCACAAGCAAACGTGAAATAGCTGAGTCGAGTTCGCCCTGAGCTTGTTCTTTTTCAGCTTTTGTTGCGGTGCTTGATCCGATTTTGGCACGAGCATCTGCGATATGTTCGAAGATATCACTTTCATGCTTCATATAACCTTTTACACTGTTGACCACGTTTGGAATGAGATCATAACGCCGTTGCAAAGTAGTTTCAATTTTTGATTGGGCCTGCTCTACCTTGGTTTGAGCACCAACGAGGCTGTTGTATTTACGTCATCTGAACTTTTGTTTGATTTGACTTTCTTTCCATTATTGACATCTGTGATACTTTTTACGGCATCAAGGACGGCACCGTCGTAATCCTTACTCCGCAATTTTGGCTTCATGCTATCCAAAATAGCTTTGCTCTGGATGTCGGTTAAGTGGGTAGCGAGGTTATCCGACACTTCAAGTCGTGATTTCTTGTCGTTGATGGCTAAGAATAAGAGTACACCGTTGTTGGTGTCTTTGTCACCGATTTTCCATTTACGGGCAATTTCGAGTGACATTTCTTCGACGTCTTTGTCACCCAAATCCTTGGTGATATAGACGCCGATTTTTAATTTCTTGTCGGTATTATCTGACGTTTCGTTCATTTTGTCAATAGTTTTAATCGTTTCTTTTGACAAAACTTTTGCTTGGTCATAAACAGCCGAGTTTTCAGGTTTATCCGCAATTTTGGTTTCAGAGCAAGCGGCGAGAGCGAAGAAACTGCAGACTAAGGTTACTGCAAGTAGTAACCGTTTCTTTAGTTTGGTCATAGCTTTCCTTTCTAAATGGTTTTAATAAGTGCCTCACAAACTAACGTTTTAAGATAGTTTTAACAGAATTTCTTGAAAAATGTTTGGATGTTCTTTTGCAAGTGTTTCCATAATGGTTTGTTGCGCGGTTTTGTAAACCTTAAACCGCTCAATATCACGTTCGGTCAGCACTGGAAGCGTTCCTTGGTCCAAGTTGTCCGTTAGGTCAGCCAGTTTAACCATCATAGCATCAACATTTTGACAAATACGGTTGATGTAGTCCTCATAGCTCGTCCGCTCTTTATCATGTGTCAAGAAGTCCAAAATGGTCAGTACGGATTCATCGATCCCTTGCTGTCGCAAGAAATCTGCGTCAAACGGTGTGTCCTCAATGGTGTCATGAAGAATGGCAGCTGCTTTTTGTGTTTTGGTGCGCACATAAGTTGCGTTGTTGGCTACCCGCAAGACATGAAAAATATATGGATCACCGTTGCGTCGTTGGACATTTTTATGGGCCATTGTCGCAATTTCCAATGCCAATTGTAATTGTTTATTGTTGGTCATGGGTTGTCCCCTTTCTTTCCAATATGATATCACAACGGATATCAAAATGCAAGTTTCTACCTAGAAAAATGGGAAAAGAAAAAAGGGTCTTTCGACCCTTGTGATTAAGATACGTCAGCAAGACGCGTCATACGTTCCATAAAGTCAGCGAATGGTTTGTTGTAAACACCGTCGCCGTTATAGAACATGTTTGCGATACAATCGCTCGCAATACCGTTTGCATCAGTTTTAAGGAAGTTGTGCGTAATGTGATGAGCCACTTTTACTTTAGCGTCATCTGATTTCATTGTTTCCCAGAAAGCAATAAAGTTTGCAACGTCTTGAGGGGTAAATTGAAGGTCTTGTTCCTTCATTTCAGCCATCCATGAATCAATGGTGACGATTTGTTTTTGCAATTCACTGTTAGCAAATTGTTTCACCAATTTTTTATCAGCAGGTTTTCCGGTTGTCACTTTTGAAAGTGGAATCGTTTCAAGAGCGTCCCACATCATAGTTGCAAAAGCAGGACCAGCGTCGTAACCAATTTGGTCACTGATAATACTTGCAACAAAAGCACGATCGCTGGCAAACAAGCCAGCGGCTTCAGCGTCTTTAAGCATATCAGACAATTGATACCAACCTTTTGGTGTACGCATACGAACGTCATCAACTGGGTGACCATAGAAGTAACCAATGTTTTTAGCGTCTTCAAGGAATTGAATGACAAATGGGTGAACATCATTATTTTTAGCCCATTCCAACCAATCAAGGCGGTCTTCCTTCATGTAAATGAAGTTGAAACGAGTCAAGTGAGCAGGGTCCATTTCCGTTGCAATGTAATCGGTATCTTCATACCCTTTCATGGTGCTTGATGGGTTCATAGCAGCAATGAAGCGAACGTTGTTACCGAATTTTTGACCTTGAATTTGAAGCTCAGTGAGGACTGTCATCCATTCTGAAATAACCGGAATTTGTGCACGCGCAATTTCATCACACATGATGATATATTCCTTGTCAGGGTTGTCGATAATTTCTTGGAATTTGTGGTGAAGAGCATATTTAACCAAAGTTTTTGATTCTTCAGACTCATCATCCAATTGTGATTCGATTGTTTGACCTGAAAGAGCTTTCACAATCATATCAACAAAAGTTTTGAGCATCCCTTTCATGTCCCCGTTTTGTGGGACTGGAAGAGCGTTATCCCCTTGGTTTTGTTGGGACATGTTGAAGTAAATGAGTTCGCGACCAAGGTCTGCTGCGACTTGGTTTGCGATAGCTGTTTTACCAATCCCTGTTGGACCAACCAAACACGGTACAATTTGTTGGTTGCGTCCTGTCATATGAAATTTAAGTTTTTTGATAGCCATTGAGTTGTTATCCATGTTTGAGTTCTCCATTTCAGTTTTTTTTTGTTTTCATTTCAATCCACGCACCCGTGTGGGGTACGACAGAGCTCATTGCCCCGCTTGTGGCCTCATTGGTTCTCGCGCAGTTCCAAATATCCCACTTGTTATCAAAAGTTGATAACTGACCTTGTTTTGGCGCGAAAGGTCATGGTTTTAAGTTTTCAAAGAAAAATAGGGGTCTGGGGCGAAGCCCCATTCAAAAGAGGTCCAAGTATTTGGACCTCTTATTCATGAGATTTAATGCGAATGATTTTGTTACGGTTGTCGCGGACAGACAGTTCGTTGTTGTCGGTCACCAACCAGGTGTAGTTTTTATAACCGTGACAGTTGATGGATGATTCACCACCACCGTCTGTAAAAATGAAAATTTGTGTTTCACGTGGGAACTTGTGTTCCTTGACATAGTCAAAGACAGATCGGAAGGTGGTTCCTCCACAACCATAACGTGTGAAATCAACCTTGCGTGCATTGGTTCCGTCCAATTCTTGAACATGAGCCACTTCAGAGTCAAATTGAATGTGTGTCACTGGGATGTGAAGCTTTTTAATGATTTGCACCAATTCGTTCATAAAGACATTGGCTTCTTCACGGGATACAGAACCTGAAATATCGTGTGCAAAGACGATTGGCATCACTTGGTCAGACAAGGTCCCTTGTTTGTGAAGGGCCATTGGATCACGGCGATACAAGCGGTTTGGTGACAAACGAGTCCCTGTAATGTGGCGACCCATGCGTTTTTGCACTTCATTTTGCCATTTTACTTGTGGCGGACGATTGAGGTTCTCAATCGCACTTTCAATATGAGATGGCAAGGTTCCACGTCCTTTCGCCTCTTGAGCGGCTTGCCCAATGACGGCACGAATGGTCACTTCAGCAGGAACATAGTTTCCGTTTTTACCCACTTCAGCGTCCTTCCAGAATTCAGAAGAGCACATTCCGGCGGGATGCTTATGACTTTGTTGGCTTCCATTACCTTCTTGTGGGTTTCCGTTGCCTTGTTGTTGATTACGAAGGCGTTCACGGTCTTCAGGTAGCATGTTGTTGGCCAACAAGTCATAATAATAAAGGGACCCTGCTTTTGCTTTTACATCCGCCTCGTCCATATGGCACAATTCAGCGATATATTCACGAGAAATCCAATTTTTGTGAGGGTGTTCCAAGTGTTGGTTGATTTCGCAGTCAGCCGCTAAGTTTGATAAATCATTTTCAAGCTTTGCATGCACATTTAAGTGATCAAACAAGAGGTGGTAGCCTTCATGGCGCAAACCTTCAAGCATGGTTTCGACTGTGTAATCCGGTCTGATTTCGTTTGGATTAAACAAAAGGGTCAATTGGTTGTTACGGTAGGTAACGGCATACATGGCACCGAGTTCCATATCCACTTTTTTATCAAGAAAGTTAAAGGTAAAACCCCAGAAGTTATCGTCTGGGCGTTGTGGAATGGTGCTGTTGGGACCAACCCCTGCAGATTGGCGAGTTAAAATGTTGACCAAATGCTCAACAAATTGTTTTGCATGGTCAAAGCTTCCTTGTTTTAAAAGTTCAAGTTCGTTTGTAATTTGTGAGTCCATTTGGTCTCTCCTTTTCATTATTTAGTTTTCAAGAAAAAATAGGGGTTTGGGGCGAAGCCCCATTTAAAGGCCTTTGCGTATGCAAAGGCCCTATTTGTGAAGTTCAGCTAAAATTTCACCGTTGCCTAATTCGTACAATGTTCGTATCGCTAATTTCTCCATGTTTGGCGCAAACGTACGTTCTTCATCCGCGGTAGCAAACAAGGTTTCCAAATAGTTTTCGTATCCTTGTTGTTTGAGTTCTTGGTCGGCTGACCAAATGTTAAGGATCATTTGCGGTGAATATGCTTTTGCCCACAAGACATTACCGGAGCTATACAACTGAGGTGTGGTCATCGTCGCTTCCATCGCGGTTGGTGTCTTCGTCAGTGCACCATATTTAATGAGAAGGCTCATGTCAATCTTGTTATAGTGTGGTCCCCTGATTGCATCCACATATACTTTTAATAGGTCTAGTTCAGGTGATGCTTGTCGCATGAGACTGGCTAGCGCGTATTCTCGAATATTTTCGTTGTCTGTAACCGCCTGTATAACGTTTTGTTTCATGCTATAACCTTTCGTACTTTTGTTGGAATAATTCAGCTTGCATCAGCATGAGGGCGGCCAAAATCCGCTCATACGGAACGTCATTTAAACTATAGGTACTACCTTCTACTTCCTCAAAGCTATACTCCCCGGGCTGTCCGTGGTATCCGATTCCGGCCGCAATAATGGCTCCAATTTGCGCCATGGTGAGTGGCTCATTCGAATCATCGGTCCGATAGAAGGTCGCGTGGGCGTATTCGGGTCCCATGTAGCTTTCTAAATCGATACGACCATATGGCGTTTGGCACCGCCCGAATGTATACAATGTTGACATATTCGGTTCCTTTCTAATCAGTGAAGAAATACAAAGTTTCATCATCGTCGATAGTTTCCAGATATTCCATAATGTCGTCCCACTTATTGAGCAAGGCATCATCTGTTTCTTTGTCTAGGATGTGTTCGAGTTCGGCTTTTGTGGATACATTCACCGTGTAGTCACCTTCGCGGCTAAATTCATCCTTGTATTCACGCATGTGATAGAGTACATCGTAGAGGCGACCAGTGTTTCCTGAGAAATTCGTGTACACGGAAACCGCCTTTTCCCATCGGTTTTCGTATTCGCTATAGGTTTCTGATGGTTCCCAGTCCTTTAAAAAGTTCTTATAGTTTGTTTCTGTGACAATTTCAAGTGTGATACTCATGGTGATTTCCCTTTCGTGATTGTATTTTCAGGAAAAAATAGGGGTCTGGGGCAAAGCCCCATTATTAAGCGTCGCGTAGGCGACGCACCCACTAGTGGATGTCCGGTTGTACCTGTTCTTTAATGGTTTGAATGGCATCCGCGCACAATTCCAGATAATAATGGTAGGCATCATTTTGGTATTCGGTGGCAATAGCAAATAATATATCGGCATAAGCACTTTTAGTGGTGTATCCTGAGCGCTGTAATGCGCTAACAATATCGTGAACGGATGCAATTGCTTCGGGGTCGTAGCCTCGTGCCCAGGCTGGATGATTCACGGTAAACAACTGGGCCGCTGTCATGGTTTTGGTGAATGCATCAAGCTCTACAACGTCGGCCAAATACTTGGTCAGCAAGGCTTTTGCCTTAACGTCTTTCGGTTCATCCGTATGTAGGTGAGCTGCATCCACATACGCTTTGAGATGTTTCACATCGGGTGATGCTTGGTCATACAAGTAGTCGCGTGCAAAACGCAATTCATCGTCCGTTGGATTTGCTAACAATTCGACCATCAGCTCTGGTTGTTTGCTAATGGCCAGATATTTCACGTCATCACTTTTGTCATGAATGTAGTGGTCACGAAAATATCCATTGGTGGCTAAACTAAAGCGCACGTTTTCATTCGGATGATCTTTCCATTCCTCGTAGTGGTCACAGGCTTGTCTATATCCAATAAGGTCGAGTATGAGCTGGTCGCTACCGACTTCTTCTACGATTTCGCTGAGCGTACGACCTTTAGTGCTATTTGGGTCAGTGTACTGATGGATAATACGCAATTCAGCCTTAAAGGGTCTGCGTGAGTTAAACGTTTCCTGTGTCATATCGCACAGCATCCTTTCTTTGCCCATCCAGGTGGTAGTCATTGGTGCTATATATGTAGTGCAGTCGTAAATGCTCTGCGGTGTAGTCACGTGCCCACGCGGGGTGCCCTATTTCCTTTAGTTGTTCTGCACTCATAGTTTTTTCGAGTGCCGTTAAAGGTGCGGTCATGGCGTCATATTTTAGCTGCCAGGCTTGCCGCATAACTGGTTCAGGCTTTGTGGTTTTTAATATTTTTAGGATTTCATCCGGTTCTGGATTTTTGCTATACCTGAGGTTTTGTTTCATATGTTTGCCCTTTCGATTAGTAGTGCCACAACCCAACCTCGAGTTTTTCCATGCAATATTTTAGGACAGTATACTTGGAGTTGAGGCCGGAGCTGATTGCTTCGAGTATCACTTCCATATTAACCGGTTGGTTATTGGTATGAAATCCGTCCATAGCTTCATAGGCCAGTTTAATACCATAGGCTGTTAATCCTCGTGCCCAGGCTGGGTTTCCAAGCTCGTAGAGTTGAGTGGGTGACATGGTGGCTTCGAAGGTTGTCACTGGCGCTTCCATAGCCTCTAATTTTTTGTACAAGATTTCGAAGTCAATTGTCGGGATCATTCTAAGATAGGTCCGCAAAACATCAAGGTTAGGCTCTACGTCATGCATCAAGAGGTCGTGGACCGATTGGCCATCGCTCAGCATGATGTCCGGGTCGAGGGCTCGTGTGATGTCCATTTCTAGGATTTTTCGCCGTGCTTCTCGGTGCCGTGAATGGATTAGGATGTCATGGCAATAGCCATGCTCAGCCAATTTATATTGGATTTTTGGGTCGTAATCTGGACTTTTGTCATCATCAGTCGCCCAGCCTTCATATAATTCGGTACACAAGCCATAATAAATTAGGAGGCTTTTCTTTTGATAGCGTGTGATAGCTGTCGAAGCATTGAGGTCGCCTTTGATACCACGAAGGTCACCTGAACGGAGTTTTTCCTCAAATAGGTCTATAGGTAGTGGCATAACTTGTCCTTTCTTTAATCACAATCCCGGCAATAAGTGTGTCCGTCACGGCTCGCTAAAGCTCCACACATGCATTCTTCGAGTTCATGGGTATCGGCAAGGTCACGGCAGTCCTTACACAATTCCAACTCCCCGAACTGTTCCGTGTCATGGATACGCAATCCGTGAAGCCATTCTTCGCAATATTCGCATTGTCCAAAAAATTCCTCAGTCATCGTTTTTCCCCTTTTTGTTGTATGATTTTTGTTTTTCAGGATGAAATTGGGGTATGGGGCGAAGCCCCATTTGGAGAACCTTTGCGTAGGCAAAGGTTCGGAAAACCCGAACGTAAGCATGTTTATTATACCCGCAAAGTTTGTGAATTGGACGAATTTGGATGCAAATTTGGATTTTTTGGAAGCGTTCTCAAATCCCGGTATGAAGGGCTTTTGGATTGTTTGAACATCAAAGCA